>Ga0209192_10000121_pt1 | contig 93888 bp, 81 predicted proteins | sample ArcticOcean_MG_C_11_FD_187433 | JGI IMG/M metagenome (GOLD analysis project Ga0209192, IMG submission 187433) | Marine microbial communities from western Arctic Ocean - ArcticOcean_MG_CB2_154 (SPAdes) (version 2) | ecosystem: Environmental > Aquatic > Marine > Oceanic | place: Arctic Ocean... | reverse complement strand
CCGAAAAGTACGCGCTAACCCAAAATGACTTTCATAAAAAAGCAGAAATTGAACTTGAGTCGTTAACAACCGAAACCAACAGCAGAGGGTAACTATGCCACTTTCAAAAAAGCTTTCACTAACCGATGAGGAACTCGAAGAACTCATGGCGTCAAACTGGAACATGCGTATCGCGACTATTGGTCCCGGAACCCGCATTAATCTGACGCCCATGTGGTTTGGCTGGTCAGCGGGTAAAATATTTACTTATGGCCGTGGCCAGAAAGTAGTCAATGTTCGTCGAAACCCTGAATGCACTATTATTGTTGATCGCAATGAGAAGTTTCCTGAACTGCAGGCTGCGATGTTCCAGGGCACGGCCAGAGTGTTGGAATCAGCAACAGAAGAGCAGACAGAACCCGGCATGTCAGCGGTGCGAACGCAGATGGGACGCAAGTATTCTGGTGGTCATGGGAAACCGGGTGCAGCAGAACCCGCCGATAACAAGGCGACGGCAGTCGGTGAATCCAATCGTTGGATCGTGCTTACGCCTGATCGTTTAGTCACGTGGGACAATTTTAAACTTAAAGATTTAAGGAAGAAGTAGCCGGTATGGATAAAAAAACATTAATCAGCGAACAAAATTACCTGGCGACCACATTCCCGTGTACGCAACTGCGGGGTATCATCGGGGAGTAATGATACTTGGAACAGTTCCCAAGCCTTTACACCTTACCTGTCGCATCTACTTAGGTTGTTAAAAAAAATAGGGATATCATGAAGCCTACCCCAACAGAATATATTCGCCAGACTCGGGAAAATTACGAGGAGCTGGGATTTGAACCCTATCAATGGTTTCACGCAGAGCATGAGCCTAAACTTGCGCCGCTGGTAAAACCACTATCAGAATCAAAACTCGGGCTAATCTCTACCGCAGGTACCTATGTTCACGGACAGGTTGCCTACTACTACAAAGATGACACGAGTGTACGCGCGATTCCTAGTGATACCCCTGTGGGCGACATCCGGTTCTCGCACATCATGGAAAACTACCTTGTCGAGGCGCGCCAGGACCCCTGCACAGTCTTTCCCCTAAACGCGCTCAAGCAACTCGAATCGGAAGGTATTGTTGGCAAACTGGCCAGTAACTACTTCTCTTGTATGGGCGGAATCTATTCAAAGAATCGGGTTATTAACGAACTGCTACCCAACCTAGAGAAAGCTGTCTCTGAAGAACAGTTAGATCTTCTTCTGTTAATTCCTTTGTGACCTGTTTGTCATCAGACCGTGTGTCTGATCGCTCGCCATTTCGAATCACTTGGATTACCAACGTTAATCCTGGGAAGTGCATTGGATATCCTGGCCGCCGGAAAACCGCCGCGAGCCAAGTTTGTGAATTATCCACTGGGGTTTGAATCAGGTCGATTTAAGGATGTGACGGATCAGCTTGCCGTTGTTCGCGAGGCACTAACTGGGTTCACGGACATTACCTCACCGGGCATCGTACCGATGGATTTCGAGTGGCAGGCTGGCTGGGACATACTGAACAAAAGGGAAAAAGGCCAGCTGGACAATCGAAGTCCTCGCACCACGGAACCACAATACCAGACTGAAGATGATCGAAGAGCAGCCAAGGCGCCGTAAACATCAACATACGGTGCTCCGCATTGCCTAGAACCAATAACGAGTAGACCGCATACGGTTAAGCTAAAGATCAGTGGGGCGGGAAAGTCAGCAGCGGCAAATGCAAAGCCTAAAGTCTGTTGGAGCACTCGATCTAGGCTCAGGTGAGTTTGTCTTATAAAAACCAGTGCTTTTCGCTATGCTGAACATCTACTTTGACCATTCTTGGCCTGCTCATATATGTACTCAGATGTTTACTCAGAAAACTTTGATCCCGATCGCCCAGCTTATGTCATGGCCAACGCCGGACTTACCGTCAGCTACGGCGAACTAGAAGCTGTTTCTAACCAGATCGCTCATTTGTTCAGAGATTCAGGACTGCAGCGCGGCGATAGCATTGCGCTCTGCCTGGAAAATCATCGCACCTTTTTCCCGATATGCTGGGCAGCTCATCGATCCGGCATCTACTTTACCGCGATCAGTTACCGCCTGCAGGCACAAGAAGTCGAATATATCGTCAATGACTGCGGCGCCAAGATTTTGATTACATCTGCCCACCTCGAAGACACATTCAACGGGTTTAAAGAAAAGCTGGTCAACAAACCCACCTGTTATATGCTGGATGGCTCCACCCAAGGTGCCAGTTCATTCGAAGAAGCAATCACCGCCTACCCAACACAACCAATAGCTGACCAGTCTTATGGTCAAAGCCTGCTTTATTCCTCGGGTACGACCGGAATGCCTAAAGGCGTCAAAAAACCCATGGTTGATATTCCCTGGGCTGAACCAGACCCCGTTTTCGAGACCCGCAGAATTCGCTATGGGTTCGATCAAGACTCCATTTATTTGTCACCGGCACCGCTTTACCACGCCGCACCTTTAGGGTTCACAATGACCGTTCTACGGTACGGTGGAACCTGTATTGTGATGGAAAATTACGAATCAGAACGCGCGCTTGAGCTTATTGCGCAATACGGGGTCACTCACAGCCAATGGGTACCCACCATGTTTGTTCGTCTACTGAAGTTACCCGAGGGGGATCGACAAAGGCACGACCTTAGCAGCCATCAAGTGGCCATTCATGCCGCCGCGCCATGTCCTATTAGCGTCAAAGAGCAAATGATAGCCTGGTGGGGACCGATTATTTACGAGTACTATGCCGGCACCGAAGGTAATGGCTCAACAACCATCACCTCGGAACAATGGCTGGGTCACAGGGGCTCAGTCGGCAAAGCAGCCGGTGAGTGCAAAGTGCACATTCTCAATGACGAAGGTATGGCATTGCCAACCGGGGAAGCCGGCGGGGTGTATTTTGAGGGTGGTGGTCAGTTCGAGTATCTCCACGACGCAGAAAAAACTAAGGCCAGTCGAACACCCAATGGTTGGTCGACCCTAGGGGACATCGGGCACCTGGATGAAGAAGGTTACCTATACCTTACCGATCGAAAGTCTTTCATGATCATCTCGGGCGGCGTTAACATCTACCCACAAGAGGCAGAAAACGCGTTGATTACCCATCCGGCAGTCATGGACGTTGCGGTTTTCGGTGTCCCTAATGAAGAGTTCGGGGAAGAAGTGAAAGCCGTTGTACAACCCGTTGATTTTGAATCAGCAGGACCAGCACTAGAAGCCGAGCTGATGAATTACGCCAGGGAAAAGATCTCGCATATCAAATGTCCTCGGTCCATCGATTTCACAGCAGAGCTGCCACGACATCCAACAGGCAAGCTCTACAAACGACTCCTCAAAGACAAGTACTGGGAAGCAGCAAAAAAATGATAAGTAAACTGTTTGATCTCTCCGGCCGGGTTGCACTAATCACCGGTGGTAATGGTGGCATCGGCCTTGGCATGGCAGAGGGCCTGGCGTCCCAGGGTTGTGAAGTCAGCATCTGGGGTACCAACGCTGACAAAAATGCTAAAGCACTCGAAACACTGCAGCAATATGGCCCAAGAGTCTCTGCACTGAAATGCAATGTCGCAGACCAGCAGGCAGTGGAAGCCTGCTTCAAACAGACATTGGAAACCCACGGGCGGGTGGATGGATGTTTCGCGAATGCTGGTATCAGTGGCCGACCAACACAGTTCGACCAGATGGAAAAGGCAGAATGGACTCGCATCATGGAGGTTAACCTTGACGGGGTGTTCCATACCTTTCGGTGCGCCGCAGAGCATATGCGCGTGCGGTCCCAAGCCGGTGACCCGTTTGGCCGACTTATCTCAACCGCAAGCCTTGCGGCGGTATCCGGGCAGGCACGCGGTGAGCACTATGCGGCAACCAAGGGAGGGCTCATCGCGATGAACAAGGCACTGGCTGTGGAATACGCTCGGCACAATGTCACCGCTCACACGATCCTTCCCGGATGGATCGAAACTTACATGACGGAGCAGACCTTCAGCTCGGATAAGTTTGTGAGCAACGTTATGCCTCGCATTCCAATGCGCCGCTGGGGTCAGCCCGAAGATTTCGCAGGCATAGCCGTTTACATCATGAGTAGCGCGAGCGGCTATCACACGTCCGAAACCTTTTTAATTGATGGTGGATACGCTAATTTCTAAAGAACATTTAAAAGGTTAGTCGTTTATGACAGCGGCATTTGATGGCATCAGGATTCTTGATTTTACGCAGGTACTTGCGGGGCCTTTCGCCGTCATGCAGCTAGCGCTACTTGGCGCAGATGTGATTAAGGTAGAACAGCCTATTACTGGCGATCAGACTCGCGGGCTGATGAACGAAGGTGAAGACCTCAAGATGTCACCATCGTTCATGGGGATGAATCTTAACAAGCGAAGCCTTACGCTGAACCTGAAAGACAAAACCTCGACTGATATTATAAAGAAACTCCTGCCCACCGTTGACGTGATCGTTGAGAACTTTAAAGCGGGCACTATGCATCGTCGGGGGCTTGACTATGAGACGCTCAGAAAACTGAAACCCGACCTTATTTACTGCTCTATCACTGGCTATGGCCAGAGCGGACCAAAAGCAGGAGAAGCCGCTTATGACGGCGCGATTCAGGCATCCAGTGGCATGATGTCCCAGAACGGACACCCGGAGACGGGCCCAACCCGAACCGGCTACATGCCAGTAGATATGTCCACTGCGCTTAATTCGGCTTTTGCTATTTCAGCAGCCCTTTACCGCAAAGCGACTACCGGCGAGGGCCAGCACATCGATGTCGCCATGCTAGATACCGCGATCATCATGCAAGCAGCCCAGTTCAGCAACTATCTTAACCAGGGCACCCTTATCGGCCTTCGGGGAAATGCTTCACCCACCGGACAACCTACAGCCAATGTGTTCCCCACCATGGACGGACACATTCAGATAACGGCACTCCGGCAACCACAGGTTGAAAAATTGTTTACCGAACTTGGCCTCGAGCAAATGCTCAAAGATGAAAAGTTCGCTACCCCGGATTCACGCATCAATCATCCTGAGGTGATTTTTGACGCGATGGCTCAGGCACTTAATCGACAGACGACTCAGGCGTGGATGAAACAACTTGCACCCGTTGGTATTCCCGTTGCAGAAGTACGTGACCTTGAAGAGGTCGCAAGCGACCCTGACATCCCCCATCGAAACGCCCTGGTCACACTACCCTCGCCATTGGATCCAGCGGCAACGGTGACTGTCGCAAAGGCTGGTTATGTGACCAACGTGGACGGCCCCAAGGTGCGCAGCGGGCCACCAATGCTGGGCGCCGATACTGACGACATTCTGGCCGAGTTAGGTTTTGACGCCAGGGAAATACAACACTTAAGAATGACAGGTGTCATTTAATGACGGGCTCAGCCTAATGGTAAACCACCCCCTCAATTTTCACCAAAGTACCGAACGAATCGCGACATCAGGGCAACCCGACCGACGCCAGTTTCATTGGATAGCTGATGAAGGTTACGACGTCGTCATTAATCTGGCGATGCATGACTCGAACAACGCCATTCCGGAGGAAGGCAGCCTTGTGGCATCCCTTGGTATGCATTACATCAACATTCCCGTTCCCTTTGACGAACCAACCGCCCAGCATCTGGAAGAATTCATTGGTATCCTGAAGGTTCTCGCAAAGAGAAAAATCTGGATACACTGTGAAGTTAACGCACGTGTTTCTGCATTCATGTTCCACTATCTAACCAAGGTTAAGGGGCTCACTATCGATTCCGCCAGCTCGCCCCTAATGGTCAAATGGCGGCCAAAGATGGACGATACCTGGCGGGATTTTATGGAGATCACCAAGAATGAAGTGGGTCTTTAGCAGCTTCCTGCTGCTGCTGTCAGCGATAACACTGGCGGATGTCACCAGTAAGGGCGACACCGGTTTTACGTTAGTCATTGCCGGGGAGGTTAAGGCGACACCAGCAGCAGCCTACGACCAATTTATTCGAATCGGCGAGTGGTGGCTTGAAGGCCACACTTGGTACGGAAAGCGCGAAAATCTTTTCATTGAACCCAAGGCAGGCGGCTGTTTTTGTGAAATATCTGGCGATAACCAGGTTCTGCATATGCTTATCTCTTACGTTCAGCCCGGCGTTGAACTAAAAATGATTGGTGGGCTTGGGTCACTCCAAATGATGGGGATTCATGGCGGCATGAGCTGGCGGTTTGAGCCGATTCCCGATGGCACTCGAATTATCCAGACGTACAATGTGACCGGTTACGCACCGGGCGGCCTGACAGACCTGGCAGGCATTGTCGACTCGATACAGACCAGACAGCTAAATGCGTTGGTTAAAAAGCTATCGGGCGATGATTTCTAATAAAAGACAGCTGGCTTGCCCTGGCTAAAAAGCTGCCCGCCATCAGGTCAACGCGCAGGTCCTTAAAGGCGCGCTAGTTCAACGGCAATCTTCAACCAACGACTATTGTTCACTAAACACCTTGCCGGGAAGCCGCGTTCAATTGTTCAAACGCCGACGTCAGGACTCTGATTGCCGATCGGGAAAACATGACAAGCAAGCCTATGGCAACCAAAAGATCAGGCAATGCAGATTGGGTAAACCACACGAGCCCAACTGTTAGGATCACTGCCACGCCCTCATTGACATCATTTCTTGAACATTCCCAGACAGACATCATATTCACGTCATCATGCCGGTGATCATTCAGCAAATAGAGGCAAATACCGTTCGCCAGCAAGTTCACGACAGCGGCGACGCCCATTATTGCCACCACCGGCACATCCAGATGATACATACGCCAGCCAATTTGAACCGCGACAGCCACCGCAGCCATTGCTATCAGCGCGCCTTTAAAAACTGCAACACGCGCTTTAGCGACAACGCCAGCCCCAACGACAAGAAGACTGAGTGAGTAAGTCAACGCATCACCTAGATTATCGAGAGTCCCCGATAAGAGCGCCGATGATTGGCTTAACCAAGATGCGAACACCATCCCAACAAAAGTCAGCAGATTGATGGCCAGCACTATAATCAGCACCCGACGCTGTGATGCCTCGAGTCCTGCGACTTCCAATTCTGACTCGCAACAATCAGCCATTTACCTGATCCATCATAGAATAAGCGCTAGTCTACCCGTAAACCGGCAACGGGCTCGACGATTGTCTTGCCGAAAGTTACGCTGGACAAAACGTGTGCATTAATAATTAATAATTAATAATTAATAATTTATCGTCAATAACAGGGTGCGCAATGACCAAGTTACACGGCGTGAACCCAGCCACTACTAAAATCTGGCCAAGGCAGTTTTGCGGGAGAAAGGGCTAGAGTCGAAGAAGTACCTAAGCCGCCGTCATAGGACGAGGACTTCCTGCCAAATAGCCCTATGGGCAAGATGCCAGCCATCGAAGTCGACGGCGTTTATGTCTCAGAAACATTAGCTATTGCCTCCTGGCCAGAGCGAATACAACCGGCACCCCCTTTAGTATCCTCCGATATCAAACCTGATGGGAGAACTGGCTTCTCGCTCAAGTATCAGACAGGTAGAGGCTGACAAAGTGGCCTGATCACAATACAGGATGCCAAAAGGCATCCTGTATTTATCTGGCAGCGACAACCTTCACTGGGACGGTGTCATGTTCAAAAGAAGCGTTAGCGCTAAACGCTAGCTCGAAGGAAACGAAAAACTCGAAGACTCTCTTACCGATGATGACGGCCAGCGCTGGGTAATTGTTTTTCTTCTGGTATAGAAACGCACACCATCGGGACCATAGGCACTCAAGTCACCGAACAGCGAGCGCTTCCAGCCGCCAAAACTGTGATAGGAAACGGGCACGGGTAGGGGCACATTGATACCCACCATGCCGGCTTTAATATTGTCTGAAAAGTATCTTGCTGCTTCACCGTCTCTTGTAAAAAGACACGTGCCGTTACCGTACTCATGGTCGTCAACCAGTTGCATCGCCTGATCCAGGTTATCGACATGAACGACACAAAGCACTGGGCCAAATATTTCCTGGCGATAACAGCTCATCGTCGACTGCACCTGGTCAATCAGGGTTCCACCGACAAAGAAACCAGTATCTTCGTCGGCCACTTTTGGCGAGCGACCATCTACCACAATCAGCGCACCTTCCCGTTCGGCGCTCGAGATTAACCCAACCACCTTGTCCCGATGTTCCGCAGTGATGAGCGGCCCAAAATCATTGTTGTTATCCTGCGCGCCACCCACTTTTAAACTAGACATTTCCGCCTTAAGGCTTTCAACCAGACTTTTAGCGGTCTGTTCGCCTACCGCGACTGCCACCGAAATCGCCATACACCGTTCACCGGACGACCCAAAGGCAGCACCCATTAAAGCCTGAACTGCGTTATCAAGATCCGCGTCTGGCATAACAATCGCATGATTCTTGGCCCCGCCCAAGGCCTGGCAACGTTTCCCACCATTAGTCGCCGCTGCATACACAGACTCGGCGACAGGCGTTGAACCGACGAAGCTAACGGCCTGGATCGCCGGATCGTTAAGCAAAACATCTACGACCTCTTTGTCACCGTTCACGACATTCAGGACACCGGGCGGAAGACCGGCCTCATGGGCCAACTGCGCAACATAAAGCGTTGCCGAGGGATCTCTTTCCGATGGTTTAAGTACAAAGGTATTCCCGCAGACGATCGCTAGCGGGTACATCCACAAGGGCACCATGACGGGAAAGTTAAACGGCGTGATACCCGCCACGACACCCAGCGGCTGGAACTCGCTCCAGGAGTCTATGCCCGGCCCAACGTTCTTAGAGAACTCACCCTTCAACAGTTCTGGCGCAAAGCAGGCAAATTCTACATTTTCGATACCACGCTGAACCTCGCCTGCTGCATCGTGCGGAATTTTTCCATGCTCCCGACTGACCAGCGCGCAAATCTCATCAACATGGGCTTCCAGGAGCGCCTTAAAACGAAACATGACCTGCGCCCTCTTTGCCGGCGGGGTTGCTCGCCAGGCAGGATAGGCCAGTGATGCTGCTCTGATGGCCAACCTGGTTTGTTCTGCTGAGGCCATCGCCAGTTCGGCCTCCTGACGACCCGTTGCGGGGTTATTAAGCGGTAACGTTTTTACGTTTTCGGTGACACGTTCGCCGCCAATCAAATGTCCTACAATTTCCATACTGTTCCTTATCGGCTCAGGCAATCTGCCAATGCATTAACTAGATCATCAATCTCTGGTTCTTCAACTGTAAAAGCCGGCGCAAGCTGAATCGTGTCTGCACCATATCGCACATAGAACCCTTTCTCCCACATCTTCATCGCGACCTCAAATGGCCTACGGGCAGGCTCACCGGGGTAGTGCTCAAGGGAGATACCACCGGCTAAACCATAATTCCTTATATCTGTCACATGTGGGCAATTCTGAAGGCCGTGCAACAGACTTTCGAAGTACGGTGAGATGTTTCGTACCCGACCCAACATGTCCTCGTCTTCAAGAACATCCAGAGTTGCCAGCGCCGCCGCACAGGCGACGGGGTGCGCCGAGTAGGTATAGCCATGGGGGAATTCGAGCATGTACTCGGGCGCATCGGTATCCATAAAGGCATCATAAATTTCCTGCCTGACAATCGCTGCGCCCATAGGAATCACGCCGTTGGTGAGCTGTTTCGCAATCGTCATAATATCAGGGGTAACACCAAAGGCATCGGCCCCCGATTTTGCACCCAGGCGACCGAACCCGCAGATGACTTCATCAAAAATTAATAGAATATTGTGTTCTGTGCAAATGTCGCGCAGCCGGTTTAAGTATCCCACAGGCGGCGGAATAACCCCCGCAGAACCTGGCATTGGCTCTACAATCACCGCCGCAATATTTGACGCATCATGAAGACCAATCAGTTCTAGCAGCTCTTCAGCAAGGTCGCCACCCTCTTCCGGTTGGCCCCTTTTAAAGGCATTACCCTCCAACACGGTATGCCGAAGATGATCTACCGTTAAAGTTTCGCCGAATATAGCCCGGTTCGCCCCTATACCCCCAACGGAGATACCGCCAAAATTCACACCGTGATACCCCTTTACGCGACCTATCAGGATTGACTTCGATGGCATGTTCTTCTTGCGCCAGTAGGCTCGCGCTATTTTAAGCGCGGTTTCTACCGCCTCAGAGCCTGAGCACGTGAAGAACACACGGTTTAACCCTTCTGGAGAAAAATCGGTAATACGTTCTGCCAGTTGGAAAGACTTGGGATGTCCAAACTGGAAGCTCGGACTCATATCCAGCGTTGACAGCTGAGACGTTATCGCCTCATTGATATTTGCTACGTTGTGTCCAAGACCGCAGGTCCATAGCCCTGACAATCCATCGAACACCTTTCGCCCATCGGCATCTTTGTAATATCGACCGTCGGCCTCGCAGATCATTCTGGGGTCTTTCTTGAACTGCCGGTTAGCAGTGAATGGCATCCAGTGCGCATCCAATTGGGCTTGTGTTATTTCCATTGTTTGCAACCTTGGATTTCAGCCGTAGAGTTTACCGTGGAACCCAACATCGCTCAATTGTGATGGTGCAGCTTTGGACAGGACAGGTAATAACACTGCAAATAAAGTGGCCAGCAAAACAACCAATAATTTTCAGACCGCTACATCTAAAGTCATCCAACAATCTTTCAGTTTGCAGCGCGCAACGTTATGCTCTGGACTTGAGATAACATCAGCTAATAAAGGACGACCCATGACAATTATTATTTCTGGATACTTTGAATTTGAACACCCGGAACAAATACCCGACATTTTGAAGGGTGCACGGGCGCATATTGAAGGCGCGCTTGCAGAAGATGGATGCATAGCCTATTCCTGGACGGAAGATCATCTAACCCCAGGAAGAGTATGGGTTTACGAGGAGTGGTCTTCAGAGGATACGCTTGATGCGCATTTAAATACCCACTGGTATCGTGATATGGGTGCGTACCTTGGCACTTTCGATCGCAAACCGATGACCAATGTCATCAAAAAATACCGGGTCGATCTGGAAGAGCCAGTATATGACGACACCGGTGTCGCACGAGGGCACTTCTTCACCGCTTGATAAATCAGTAGCTAACGCCCATACCTGCCCTTACATCGTTGTTAACGCCGTAAGGGGGGATGGGATAGCGCAGCCCATTGCGCGATAGTGCATGCAGACCGGCGATGGTCTTTGGCAGGAAAGATGGAGGGATTGCGATCAGTAATTCGTCGTCCTGCACCCCACCGTAACGTCGTTCCGCAAAACAGGGAATGGAAAGACTGGGCTCCTTCGTTTGCAGCGCCCTGCCCCAGGAATCTGCGCAGGCTGACTCCCCTACGCAGCTAAACTCGAGCTTCTTATAACCTGTCCACTGCAATCCATTAATAAACAGAATCATCTGGGCAGGTGTTGCATAAATGAGACAGATATCCGGCGGGTCAAGACGACCAGATGCTAAGGGACTCACTGCCATGGCTTCGTATTGGCCATACTCCAATACGTCCATAGCCGCCTGATGACGAGCTGCTTCTTCCTGATCTGCATACCATACGCCGGCCATTCGATCCCCGGAAAGCCATTCATCACTACGTGGGTGTAAACCAATCACGGTGCCACACTGCGCACCCACAAGGTCTTCCATGGTAATGCCTACTGTCCAACCATTCCTGGCAGCCTGGCCGACAATCTGGTCTGTCGTATGGATGTCTTTCGGACGCCGAATTCTGGGCACCTGCTCCATCTCTTCCCTGGTTTTGAACATCTTCATACCAATGGGTGTCGTTCGGAGTCTTAGCAGTTTGTTAAGTTCATCTACACAGGTTGCACCGTCGAACTGCTGGTCAGAAGTGATCATGGAATCTGACATCTGTTATCGCCTCACGTTATTCAAGATAACGTAAAGTACCACGAAGACAATCTACCTGGAGATAAAAATTACAGTGTTCTAGATGAGCGTCTTGGGCGAGTATGCATGGGCAATACTACTGTTCTGGCCTACTTTTTGTGTTGCTGTTGGGCTGAAAAAAACATCAATATAAAAGGGATACTGCCAGCCCGGCAAACCTCAACACTTTGTTTGTATGACCACGCTTCAAAGATGAAACAGATCGAATTGATTCGTTGAAACCTAGAATCATAGAATCATAGAATCATAGAAACTTATAAAAGGACGATTAGCCGTGGAATACTAAAAACCCGCACACAGACTCAATCATGGAATTCGTTTTGAGTTTTGAAGACCGATCCAGCCTGATCTGGATTCCCGTATGACGGCGGTATCTACTCTTTGCAGCCGCCATTGCCTAGGGTCTGGTATTCGGACGGCACGAAATCATCCCCCTCGAAAAGAGATTTGTAGCGCTCACAGTATTTTTTCTGGATGGTAAAGCTTTCATCTGCCAGGAATCTGGCCTTGAGATCTGCCAGGGTCAACCATTGGGAAGACATCCGGATCCCGCGATCAAGTTCCGTATCCAGTACCATCAACCGAGGTCTATTCTTGTCACCATTCTGCCAGGGTGTCCACTGCACCTCCGTACCTGACCTTCCTTTTCCGGGATTTCCAGTGTAGGCAAATTCGGCCCAGTAGGACATCATGCTGTCAGACAGTCGATTCCTTGCAGACACTGTTGTCCCCGGGAACAAGATCCGCATGGGGTTGGGGAAATTGCCGAAAACAAAGAGGACCTCTAACCCATGTGCAGCGCCCACCAGTTTCTGCAGGTCGATAAACCCAAGATGGCGCCAATCGTCTGCGTCGAATCGATAAGCAAAAACAGTCTCTCCCTGAACGTCTCGCATATAGCCGGCAAGACGATCCACTGTAGTAATCTTCCATTGATCCGTACCGTAGCGATTGTCCCTTTCATATGCGAAGTCGTCTTTGATGCCCACAGGGATTCCGAAAACCTTATCAACCCATTCATCACCCACCCCTATCATGAAGAGCTTCGACTCATCCCGATTGGTTCCCAGGATGACCGGCACAGAGTTGTAATTGATAATATGAGAGAATATCTCTGCCGTTGTCATGTCTTTCGGTAGGACATATCCATCACCGATTCTGTTGGGTAGTACACTGGATTCGCCGTCTGCCTGGTAGGCAGCGAAAATCTCTTCAGGAGATTTCCCGTAAAGATAAGCAGCAATCTTTGCCGCACTCATGCTTTCCTGAAGCGTCTTAGCAGCATCACGATCCGTAGCGGAACCATCGATGGCGAGAAGATTGTTGACGATCTCTTTTGAGCTGAATTGGTGCCCCTCGGGTTCATCGTCCACGTAGTTTTCCGCGTCAGCAACCGGCGTAATAACAAGGCCTCCACTCTGGGAGATGGCGCGATGGAAGAGTCCCCTGCCCTGTGGTGACACCATCATGGTCAGCACATTCCATCCACCTGCCGATTCGCCAAAGATAGTCACATTCTCCGGATCACCCCCAAAGACACCGATGTTGCCCTGAACCCAATTCAGCGCCCGGATGATGTCCAATGTGCCGTAGTTGCCTGAATTGTCGGCCGGCGATGCCTCTTCTGATCGCAGGGCCGGATGGGTAAACCACCCGAAAGGTCCCAGCCGGTGGTTGATGGTAACAACAACCATATTGTGCTTGCCTGCCAACCGCGCGCCATCATAAATCCCGTGACCGCCGCTGCCCATGACATTCGCGCCGCCATGAATCCAGAACATAACGGGGTGTTTTTCACGATCCGCCGAGGCAAGCCCTTTGGTAGCGGCCGGCGCCCATATATTGAGAAACAGGCAATCTTCTGCACCGTTCACCGCATTCTGCTCGGCAGAGGGTCCTATGGCTGTTTGAGGACATTCACTACCAAGCTGCAGGGCTTCAAATCTGCCGGTCCACTGCTCAGGGGGCTGTGGCGCCTTCCAGCGCAGTTCCCCGACCGGTGGTGCGCTGTAGGGTATACCCAGCCAGGCATAGGTACCATTTTGACTTTCAAACCCAATCAGTTCGCCGTTTTCAACTACCCGGACGGTATCGGCGGAAAGCAGCCGCAGTGGTGTTTCGTCCGGTTTCAGATAAAAATAGGCCCCGAGCCCGGTTCCGGCAATCAGCACAACCAATAGCAACAGAATACTCAACGTGATCTTTATGGCTTTCTTTATCATTTTGCTTCTTCTATTCCGAAGGCAGGTTGATTCTTTCAGCACTAAATCCGGAGCCGCTGGCCAACACACTTCCTGGAACGGGCCAACAATAGTTGAAGTGCAAACCGCAGGATTACCCAGCTAATAAACAAACTGATTTCGCCCAGTTAGCTTTCGCTTGTTAGTTCCAATCCGTCGAGCTCGCCTGCCACACGCCAATCGTCTAGAACGCGGCCGTAGGCTACAAGACCCTTACCGTAGGATTCGAGCCTGACGTCGCGATAGCGTTCTTGAGTACCTTCCTGATTATAATATCCGGGCGTACAACTCGCAGGTGAACCACCCAGTACCAGTTGTGCCTGTGAAGACTCAGCACTCAATTGATCGTCCATCCAACGTTGGACAGCCTCCGTGGAAGGTTGCGCTACCTGCACCTTGCGTTTCGTCAGCTCACTCAAGGTGTACGCCACATGCTTGACCTGGACATCAACCCCATAACAGTAGTTTGGACCCAACTGGAACACGAACAAGCCGCCGCAAAGGAACATATTTGGGAATCCATGTGCCATTAAGCCATGCATCGCTCGCATGCCGTCATCCCAGTGATCATAGATCGACTCTCCATTTACACCAAAGATGGGAAACCCTATTCGTCGCTGGTAGCTGCTCGTAATTTCAAAGCCGCTGGCGTAGATGATGCAGTCGACTTCGTACTCTTTACCATTCACAACAACGCCCCGTTCGGTAATCCGCTCTACCCCTTTGGTCTCACTCACATCAACAAGCTCGACGTTGGAACGATTGAACGTCGTCAGGTAGTCGTCATGAAATGTAGGCCGCTTGCAGAATTGGTTATAAAACGCCTTCAGTTTGTCCGCAACTTTAGGGTCTTGCACGATTTGATCGACGCGACTGCGAATTTCTTCCATGGTCTTAAAATCTGCGAGTTGAGCAAGCTCGCCGAGTTGTTCCGGGGCCAGATCACCTGCCTGCTCCATCATCGCTTTGGCATTACGCGCCAGGCGAGTCCACCCCTCATCCTCAAATTCAGGATAAACCACACCGCCCATCATAGACTCTGCAAATTGTTGTTGTCGCGCCGCCTGCCATCCCGGTTCGAGACTGGCCGCCCAGGCGGGGTCTGTCTCGGAATTGTTGCGATTGTCGACCGAAGACGGCGTACGTTGAAAGACATACAACCGTTGGGCGCTCGCGCCTAAAGGAGGAACGCACTGTATCGCGGTTGCACCGGTGCCAATGATCGCCACCCTCTTGTTCGCAAGCTTGTCGAGGTTTCCTTCCGGGCCGCCACCGGTGTAGTCGTAATCCCACCGGCAAGTGTGGAACGAGTGACCCTTAAAGGTTTCCACCCCGGGAATACCCGGCAATCTCGGGCGATTGGCTGACCCTGTGCCGAGACAGACGTAACGCGCCTTCATTTCATCACCACGATTGGTTGAAACGATCCATAGGGCTTCATCCGCATCCCAGCGAAGTTCGGTCACCGATGTCTGGAAAACGGCATCCTTGTAGAGATCAAAGTGCTTGCCGATTCGTTGCGCGTGTTCGAAGATTTCCGGCGCATATGAGTATCGCAATTTTGGTATGTATCCGGTTTCCTCTAATAGCGGCAGGTAGCTGTAGGATTCAATGTCACATTGGGCACCTGGATAGCGGTTCCAGTACCAGGTACCACCGAAGTCTGTGCCGCTTTCGACAATCCTCACATCGGTGACGCCAGATTGAATGAGGCGTGTCGCTGTCATCATACCGACCCAGCCTCCGCCTATTACAATGACCTCGCGTAGGTCCTTAATAGGTTCGCGCTCGATGATCCCATTGTATGGGTCGTGAGCCATATATTCATTGGCAAAAGCCGAATCGTTAGTTACCTCAATAAACTGAGATTCTGCATCGTCCCGGAGACGTTTGGACCTCTCAATTCGATAGCGTTCTGCTAGTTGCTCGGGATCAAAGCCCAGCGTTTCAGGCGACAGGGTTGATTTCACTTTGGTCATGACCAATTTCTCATTAACGATCCTTCAATATCCTGAATCTGGATGCCTGCTCAACGGCACAAGGATGGCGCTGCCATTGGAATTATATTGCTCGCCACTTTGACATAAACTGAATTTTGAATCAATATTCAGTTAATCGATAAACAGCAAACTCAGGAGCAGGCTATGAGCGGGAAAGTTAAAGTCGCAGGTGTTGGAATGATTCCTTTCACAAAACCAGGAGCCAGTGACAACTACGACGTGATGGGAGCAACAGCAGCTCGCCTTGCCCTGGACGACGCTGGCATCAGCTTTGATCAAATAGGCCAGGCGTATGTCGGTTACGTTTACGGAGATTCGACCTGCGGACAAGCCGCTCTGTATCACTTGGGTACCTCTGGCGTGCCTATTGTCAACGTCAACAACAACTGTTCAACCGGCTCTTCAGCATTGTTTCTGGCGCGCCAGGCAGTTGAATCGGGGATGGTCGACTGCGCACTGGCGCTTGGATTCGAACAAATGAACCCCGGCGCACTCGGCTCGGTGTTCACTGACAGGCCAAGCCCGATGAAACAGTTTTATAAGCAGCGCAAGGCCATGCAGGAGACGGCTAAAGATAAACCTGACGCCGCCCAATATTTTGGCGGCGCTGGCTTGGAGTACTCCGAGCGGTATGGCACGAAACCTGAAACCTTTGCCAAGATTTCCGAAAAAGCCAGGAAACATGCCTCCAACAATCCTTACGCCGTATTCAAAGACCTGCTGAGTGTGGAAGAAATCATGGCGTCTCCTCAAATCTACGGACCCCTGACTCGATTCCAGTGTTGCCCGCCAACCTGTGGCGCGGCAGCCGCAGTAGTCTGTAGCGAAAGCTTTGCATCTGCCCACGGCCTGAACAATGCGATCACCATCAAGGCCCAGACAATGACCACGGACTTTGATAGCACCTTCGATTCACACTCCATGATTAAGCTGATTGGCTACGACATGGCGAAGGCAGCAGCGGATTCAGTTTTTGAGGCGGCTGGCGTTGGTCCGGAAGACATACAGGTATGTGAACTACATGACTGTTTTACTGCCAACGAACTACTGACCTACGAGGCGCTGGGATTAACCGGGGAAGGAACTGCAGAGCAGTTTATCTGGGACGGGGAAAACACCTACGGCGGGCGCGTTGTGACCAACCCTTCAGGTGGCCTGCTGTCAAAAGGGCATCCTCTTGGTGCCACCGGCCTGGCTCAGTGCACGGAACTCGTCTGGCAATTGCGTGGTGATGCAGGCCCAAGGCAAGTAGAGGGCGCGCGACATGGATTGCAACATAACCTGGGTCTTGGCGGTGCATGTGTCGTTACCCTGTATTCGAACGACTGATCAACGACCAGAAGAATTATTGTGGATACAAGTCTGATTGGCTGGGAGTCCCAGAAACTGGAAATCGAAGGCGAGCCCTGGCTGTAGATCGACGTAACAGCCCGCTTCGATGATGGCACGCAGACATGACTTGGCGACGCCATCGTAGGATTTAGAGAAACTTAATTTAACGAAAGGCCCTAATTGTGTATGACTATATTATCGTCGGCGCCGGATCAGCGGGTTGTGTACTAGCTAATCGGTTGTCCGAAAACAATCGAGTATTGCTTTTGGAAGCTGGCGGTGCGGATACCAGCCCATTTATTAAGATGCCTACTGGTGTCATCAGATTACTGTCCTCACGTACTGAAAACTGGGCATTTGATACAGCGCCCGAACCAGCCCTCAACAACCGAAAGATAAACTGGCCCAGGGGAAAGGTCCTTGGTGGGTCCAGCTCGATCAACGGTCTGGTGTACGTTCGCGGACATGCGCAGGACTACGAACGGTGGAGGCAACTTGGCAATGAAGGTTGGAGCTATGAGGAAGTGTTACCGTATTTTAAACGCTCGATGAATAACGAGCGCGGCGAAGGTCCTTTTCATGGTATTGGTGGCCCACTCAACGTCAAAGAGTGTGAATCCAGCCTGCCAACTCACCAGCACTTTATCGAGGCCAGCATTGAAGCTGGCTATTCATTTAATCCCGACTTTAACGGCGCAGAACAGGAAGGCGTCGGACCGTTTCAAGTCACGCAAGTGGCGCGTAAACGGTGCAGTGCTGCGGATGCCTTCCTGACACCGATCATTGATCGAGACAATCTTAACGTGGCTATCCGTGCCCGAACGTTACGCATCGATCTTGATGGCAAGAAAGCGGTTGGTGTGACCTATGAGCAAGATGGTAACCAGATACAGGAGGTTGCGAGCAAGGAAGTGTTGGTGTGCGCCGGGACGGTACAATCACCACAGTTGTTGCAGCTCTCTGGTATTGGAAATCCCGTACACCTAAATAACGTCGATGTGGAATGTCTGCACCCGTTGGATGGGGTTGGCCAAAATTTACAAGATCATCTGAATATTGTTGTTCAGCGCTATTGCCTTGATCCCCAGTTATCGTTGTCCCGACTGACCAGCCTGCATCAAATGGCACTGGTGGGACTGCGATATCTGATTCTTGGCGACGGTCCGGCTACCGAAAATCCAATCACGACCGGCGGCTTCATCAAAAGCAGGGATGATCTGGAGATTCCCGACCTAGAACTACACTTCATGCCCGCGTTAGTCCCAAATCAAGGCCAAACACGGAAGCCGGATCCCGGTTTGGCGATTCAGGTGTGCCAATTGCGACCGGAGAGCCGTGGTGAGATTCTTCTTGGTTCCAACAATCCCCTGGACGATCCAATCATTAAAGCGAACTACTTAAGTGTACCCACCGACATGGTGTCGCTAGTGGCAGGCGTAAAGGCCGTGCGCAAGATTTTTGAGACCGAACACTTTCGCCCATTGCTGGGCGAGGAGCACGAGGACAGCCGCGACGCCCAAACAGACGAGGAAATAGAGACATTAATCCGACAATATGCCGGGTCGATCTATCACCCGGTCGGCTCCTGTAAGATGGGTGTTGATGATATGGCGGTGGTGGATGCAAGACTGCGCGTTCACGGTATCAAGTCACTTCGAGTCGTTGATGCTTCTGTCATGCCGACGTTACCTGGCGGCAACACCAATGCACCAACGATCATGATCGCGGAAAAAGCCAGTGAGATGATCCTTGAAGATGGCTCAGCGTAAACCCGTAGCATAGTTGGCTCAGCTTCGAGCTTCGAGCTTCGAGCTGCGTCCACACTTAGACCTAAAACTAGCCGTGAGGCAAAAGGAATTCTAAATGAACAAAATCATCAGCCAGTTTATGGCAGGCGAAAAATCCGTAGGCATGTGGCTGAACATGAGCGACACACAGGTTGCGGAAATAACCACTACGGCCGGTTTTGACTGGGTCTGTATTGACCTGCAACACGGCCTGGCAGAAACGGGCGACCTGAAAAACCTGCTGCCGATTATTGAGAGAGGCAGTGCGACAACTATCATCCGTGTGCTCGGTGCCGACCCTGACCAGATCGGACGTGTACTCGATCTGGGTGCCAAGGGTGTCATCGTACCAATGATCAACACACCTGGAGAGGCAGCCCTGGCCGCAGCGGCCTGTCGTTACCCTCCTGTTGGCAATAGATCCTGCGGTCCCACCAGAGCCATGGCTTACGATCCTGCTTATCTCGGCAACGCTAATGACGAAGTCGCTTGTATCATCATGATTGAAACTGCTGACGGGCTGGCTAATGTAGAAAAGATCGCCGCACTTGAGGGGGTCGATGCCTTATTCGTGGGCCCCGTTGACTTGAGTTTCTCAATCACCGGCGGCTTGGCCGGTTTACAGTCTCCGGAATTTTCGGCGGCGTTAAAGAAGGTCGTCAGCGCAGCCAACGCTGCCAATATACCTGCCGGGATTTTTAGCCTAAATCCACAAAATGCCGCACAAAATCTCAATAACGGTTTTCAGTTCACCAATGTTGGTGCTGATACCAGTCTGTTCACCGCCGCGTTGGCTGGCGCTCACGAGCAGTTAAAGACTGCATTAGTCAAGTAACAGGGGTCCACTGACGTGTCCATCGGTACAAAAAATAATGATCTTGATTTTTCTGAACTACATAAATGTATTGGGCGGTATGTAGATAAGGGCATCATTCCATTTGCCAACTCCGTTGTATTACAGGGTGATGAGGTTATCGATTTCAGGCTTTACGGCAACGCAGATTTGGAGAGCGGGCGGCCGCTGACGGCCGATTCTATCTTCCGTATGCACTCCAGTACAAAATTAGTCTGCTCGATTGCCGCGATGATGTTGTGGGAGGAAGGAAAATTTTCCCTCGATGACCCTCTGGAGAAGTACATCCCCGATTTTGCTGACATGAAAGTGTTGAAGGCCGATGCCCAGGACATCGGTGATACGGAGGCGGCACATGATTCTATTCGGATCAGCCAGATACTCTCTCACACTGCTGGTTTTTCTTACGGGTTTATTGAGCCCGATTCCATCATTGATATGGCGTACATCGAGGAGTCGCTCAATCCACTGGCGCCCGGACCTGACATGACCCTCGAGTCGCTGTGCACAGCCCTTGGGCAACTGCCGTTGGTTTACCAGCCTGGAACATTCTGGCGCTACAGTTTTGCGACTGATGTGACCGCGCGCCTTATTGAAGTCTTGTCGGGCCAGTGTTTTGACGAATTTCTTAAAGCGCGAATTTTCGAGCCGCTTGGAATGCACGATACAGACTTTTATGTACCGATTGAGAAGCAGGATCGCTTAACGACCCTGTACCTGCCTGCTGATCCGTTGGACCCGATGAGCCAGTGTGCGGCCCCAATGGATTCCCAGGCTAACACCACCACCGATAAGCTGCCCAGCCTCCTGTCCGGAGGTGGTGGATTGATGTCTACGTTGGCGGACTTTCTCGCCTTCTCGAAGATGATCATTAATGAAGGCCAATTGAATGGGAAAATCCTTGTGAAGCCCGAGACTCTGATGCTGATGAGGACAAACCAGTGTGCCGCGGGCGTTGGCGTCAATTTCCCAATGTGGGACATGCCAGGTACAACGTTTGGCCTTGGGTTTGCGCTGAAGGAGCAAGCGGCCGATGACGAGCCTCAAAGTGTCATTGGCGAATATCACTGGGGCGGCATGGCAGGCACACACTTCTGGTGGGCACCGAAGGCAAATCTTGCGGGGATTTGCATGACACAGCGAATGCCAGGCTTCTTGCACCCATTTAGCCAAGAGTTTAAAAAGCTGGCGTACAAAATAGCGGGTGGCTAACACCCATCCCGGTGACGACTCAGCGGCAGCCGATCTAAACTGCGTCCGCAACGATCAATGTATCTCTTAGCTCACGTTTTAGGAACTTGCCGCTTGCATTACGAGGCAATGGCTCCTGTGAGAACCATATATACCGTGGCGATTTGTACTTGGCCATATGGACAAGACAAAATTCACGGATGCTATCTGCAGAAATGTCTGCGCCAGGTTTTAAATAAATGCTGACACCGACCTCTTCGCCGAGCCGGGCATCTTCGACGCCGAACACCGAACATTCGGCGATTTCGTCCAATTTATGCAGAACCGCTTCAACTTCAGAGCAGTAGACGTTCTCACCGCCGCGAAGCACCATGTCTTTAACGCGATCTACGATGAAGATGAATCCATGTTCATCAATTCTGGCGACGTCCCCGGTGTGTAACCATCCATCCGTGATGGTTTCCGCCGTTGCTGCTTCCTGGTTGAGGTAGCCCTTGATAACGGCTGCACCCCGAAGCCACAGCTCCCCTGATTTCCCCTGGGGAAGCATTTTGCCATCAGTATCCACGACTTTTACCTCGAATGCCGGCATCGCCGGGCCACAGCTCTCGGGTTTATCAACAAAGAAATCACCAACGATAGACGTAACACCGCCGCAAGTTTCGGTCATACCAAAGCCGGTACTTGGGCGGGCAGTCCCAACCGCCTTGTCGATTCGCTCCACCAGATCTGGTTGTACCTGGGCCCCACCGCCACTGACTGACCGCAAGGTTGATGTATCGTATTTCTCGAAATCCGGATGATTGATTAGTTCACGTGACATAACTGGCACGCCTGAAAGAATGGAAATGCGCTCCGCTTCGATCAGTTTAAGTGCCTCACCGGCATCCCATCGATACATCAAAACCAGCTTGCCGCCACCGCGTGTAGCCGGGTGCGCCAGACAATTATTGGCCGCGACATGGAACAGCGGCGTCGTCGCCAGTGCGTTCATAGGTTGCGCATCTTTCGGGTCGGGCGGCGCCAAATTATTCATCTTGCAGCTGGTGAGCAGTACCAGTTGCCCACCAAAGCTCATATTCATGATGTTGTGAATACAACCGCGGTGTGTGAGCTGTGCGCCCTTCGGATATCCCGTGGTGCCGGACGTATAGAAAATACAGGCATCCTGATCGGGATCTACGGCTATGTCCGGCATTTCACCACCAGTTTTAAGTACCTCCGCGAAGTCGGTGATGCCCGGTCGAGATTCTTTTAGCCTGACACCAACAGTTGGCAGGTCAGCAAACTTGTCACGAATATTGAGGAATCGGTTGAGACGTTCTTCGTCGCAAAACAGCACTTTAGGTGAGGAGTCTGCCAGACCGTACTCCATCTCATCTTCAACCCACCAGGCGTTCATACCCACAGCCGCGACACCGGTCGACACGCAGGCCCAGTAGATCATGAGCCACTCTGGGTAATTACGCATGCTGATCGCAACGCGGTCTCCCGGTTTGATACCTTGATCAGCGATCCAATTTGCGATCGAAGCAACCTGAATATGTACCTCGGCGTAGGTCCAGCGTTCATCGCCAAAAACCAGATAATCGCGTTCGGCGAAGGCAAGGGAACTCAACCAAATCTCACGGAGACTCAAAGGTGCATTTTTATAAGCACGCATCGGTGAGTTTCGAACTTCAATTTCTTCGACCTCAAATGGCGCACCAGGTGCGGTAAGCTCGCGCCAGGTTTCCTGATAGATATCGTACATCCAGCGTGCTCCTTTCAATTCCCGTTTGATAATGCGGTTGCCAGCGCCGAATAGCGTGGTTGATCTATCGCCAGCTGGTTGATGACAGTAGTTCGCAAGTGTGCAGCTAACCCTGGATGGTCCAACGACAGGTCGCCATCACGCAGCGCCTGGGTTAGCTTCCAGCGAAGCGCCATGACCTCCCCTTCGCACCCGAGTAACTCTCCTAGACGATCTGTTTCTGCAAGCAAGGCCTGCGGTGAAAGCCTCATTTCCCGCAGTACAATATCAAGGGAGTTAGAGGCTACGAGTGCCATGAAATTGTCACGGCCTTGGGTGGCCGCACGCATGTCTTCGCGCAGAAAGTCGCGAACACTGATCAGCAATTCATCGACTCGTGGTGTATCCAGCGAACTTAAGGGTTCGGTTTCCACCACTAATTCTACTGGGCCCGGGATCAGCAGGTTGACGCAATCGGCTTGGCATTCAGAATTCCGACGAGCAACACCTGGTCGCTCCACTGTCCGATCTGGCCCGTTGTTGCGCCAACGGTCAGCCATCTTGAGACAGCCAACAGCCCACCAGAACGACCCGAACACTTCCCAGAAATTTACATGCTCGGGATCTATGCGAATGCCACTCTCAACCTCGTAACCGTCAAGCAGGTCCTCCAGGTAGCCAAAGCCGCCGACACGTTTTTCAGTACGACCAAATCGCCAGGAATTCGTACAGATCCAACCGATGTCCCTTACCGGATCACCAAGGTGTGCAACCTCCCAATCCAATACCGCGTTGATACCTTCCGGTGTCACCATCAGGTTTCCATTGCGGAAATCATTGTGTACGAGTCGGGGCTCACCTTCGGGGGGGATATGCGCAAGCAACCAACGAGCGGTGTAGTCGATCATCGGCTGAGGTGTATCGTAACTCTGATACTGCTCCCACATTTTACGAATGAAGGCTTCTGTGGTCACGGTGGAAAGCATCTTCGTCAAACCGGATTTCACCGGATCTATTCCATGAATGCGCGCCAGAATCTGGCCGCACTCACGAGCGAGATGGGGACGTATATCTTCTAGTTCAGGAGATTTTAGAATCCTGCTCCCCAGGGCTTCGCCATCCAGCCACTCCATGATGAAACCGGCACCTAGATCGTCTTCGAGGTTTAGCACTCGATAGACCTTTGGCTCAGGCACACCCACCGCCCCAGCGATCTGCATCAGCCGGGCTTCGACGTTAAGGCCAGGTCTCGCAGGGTCCGGGTTCTCATACTCACCACCAGGCGCTCTGCGCATCGCAACGGTATGAGCCTTGCCTCCCCTTGAGAATTCTATTTTATAGGTTTCCTGACTTGCACCACCGCTCAGGCGATCAACAGCATGAAGCGCATCAAAATCGTCAAAACAACTTCTCAGCACTTTCGTAAGGTTTTCTTCAAATCCAGACGTATTCATTTTATCAGGTCGACCACAACAATATTACGCACGCTCGCCGCTCCATATCGTCTTTGCTTTTAACATGCTGTTGATCTCTTCCTCACTAAACCCGAACTCAGCTAACACTGAATCAGTGTGCTGGCCGATGCCAGGCGCAGGGCTCTTCGGCCCCACCTTCGCGCGCGCGAATCTCATGGGTATGTTGACCGTCGTATAAGCGCCCGCGTCGGGATGTTCCATTTTTGGGAACATGCCCAACTCGATGGCATGGGGATCCTGAACTACTTCGTGCAGACCCAAAACAGGACCCCAAATGAGGCCAGCCTTGTCAAATATTTTGCCCCAATCGTCGCGAGGCTTCTTCGCCAAAGCTGCATCGATGAGATCGATAAGTTCCGCCATATTACGGTACCTAGATCTCGAGTCGGCAAAGCGTTCGTCGTCTATGAGTTCGCCGATCTCGATTGCCCGGCACATAGGGGCCCAGTAAGCTGTATCTGGCATCATGTTAAATACCACCCATTTGCCGTCCCCACAGGGAAACCTGTTCCCGGTGATGGCCAACAGCTCTTTGCGAGCGCGGCGACGGACAGGCGCGTGATCCACAGCGGTCACAGCATAGTCTGAAGCCTGGGTCCAGACGGCAGTTTCATAAAGCGAGGTTTCCACAACCTGGCCCTCTCCAGATTTTTCTGCAAGGCGCAGTGCAGCAAGGATCGCGCTGACGAACGCAAGTCCCGTTGTGTGGTCACCTTGCGCAGGACGTGCCATCGGTACGATGCCGTCTTCGCCTTCACGCTGTGCGTCATACAGCCCGGACCGCCCAAAAAATGCGGTCACGTCATAGCCAGGCCTCCAGGCGTCAGGACCTGAGGTGCCGTAACCGGTCAACGTTGCATGCACAAGATTGGGTCTTAGCGCGAGCAACGTCTCTGGATCGAGACCAAACTTCTCCTGCCGATTAATGAGCAGATTGCACATAAATATATCTGCCTTCGCGATCAATTTATGGACAAGATCTACACCCTCTGGTTGGTCGAGGGCCACTGCGATTGACTCCTTACCCCGGTTGTCGACGTCGAACTGAAGATCCAGTTGCTTGAGAGCTTCTGACAGATCGTCGTTTTTGGTCGGTCTGGAGAGTCCGCGCCAGGGATCACCGGCCAGAGGTTCTATCTTGATTACGCGTGCACCGAGATCAGCAAGAATTGCGGCCGCGCTTGGGGACGCCACAAAATTGTCGATTTCGATAACCGTAATATCTTCCAGTGGTGCTTCCATTTTCTCCCTTAGCTAGGTTGTTGGTGATAGCCAAATACAATACCCGTTAGTTTAGTACCCGTTAGACTCAACATTAAATTCTTGAACGCCTTAAGAAGGAATTTGATGCGCGGTTACTGCAGCTGATTGCTGTTCAGGTATCAAATGCCAACAGCTCAACATCGAAACCCAATTTGTCGAGTCCCTGCAGGTAGGCGTATTGGCCACTAGGCGCGTTCGCAGCCGCAGCAAAGTTGCCGTGATGCACAAGCGGCAAGCCAAAGTCCTCCAGATCACCAATAACCTGCTTCACGCCATCGACGATAAAGGCAAGATGATGAATACCGTTACCATTTTTCTCCAGGAAATCCCTCCAGACGCTTGGCCCGTCAATCGGCTCGATAAACTCCAACAGAATGTTCGCTAAAGGAATATAGCCAACCTTGGCACGGCCCTCAGTAGGTTCTCCTCGGTAGAGGCTTTGGGTCTCTTCATAAGACCCGGTTACGTTCGTCCTTGGTGTTTCGACACCGAACAATTTGGCATACATTTCCAATTGTTTTTCAACATCGTCTACGACGAAAGCAATTTGTAAAACTTTGTGCGGTAACAAAGATTTCATCTGTGGCTCCTTTGATTAAATTTTCCGGGCATTGTTCCTCAGCCATAGGTCACGCTGCTTTTACCAGAAAGCCATGACCCGTCGTGCGGTACATTTTGCGGAACGTGGGGGTCACCGCGACCCCGGCATCGATCATGCGCTGCCCAAGTGCGAGGTGATGCGGATCCAGGCGGTGCTTTTCAACGGACGCCATGTCGGTACAAGCCATGATGAAAATCAGGTCGCCTTGTTTGACGTCAGGGCCGCGGTCCGCATCCTGGGTTGCGATGCCGCTGCTGTAGATCAAAGTCTTCGGTTCTTCAACAAAGCAATAGTCGGCGTGGTCCCTTAGCAGACGCATGGCATCGCTTTTTTGAGCATTATTGCCAAAACGCAATCCCGATAGAACGAAGATGGCGCCACTGGAAATCAGTGTATTGCCACCACGCCCTCGCCAGCCGAAATCAGGCAGATCAAAGAAACCTGTCCCCATGATCCGGCGCTTTGTCATCCGGCGGGCACCCATAGTCTCGTTTAGCACCGCATGGGATGGCCGCTCCATGTGGCATTTCAAGCCAGCCCTACCGTTGCCATAATGTTCGTAAAAAAACAAACACGATTCGTCTTCGAGTGACACCGCCGCTGCGTAGGTCGTCGTGTCCGGCTCTCCCTCGAGAGCATCCTGTGCCCGCGTCTGCCAAACATCCAACCAGTCCTCCATGGTGGTTTCGTCTGAGCGGATCTGATATTCAACCAGCGCCGTCAATGGGGCATTGGGATCTGTCATGGGTGCTCACTGTTATTACTTTGTTATAAAATTAGTTCGCGTTCTGAAGCTGCCGCATCTCGGAACATAGATTTTTCGCACTTCTCTGAAATCAATTGCACCCGCCAAGATCACCGGGCCCAGCTTGATAATCCGGCGACTCAGCTTCTCTTCTGTTTTTTCCGTTGCTCCGCTTACTTTTGACTTTCCGGCCGGTACCGATCGCTCAGCGCGTCTGGACCAAGTGCCAGTTGAGCGGTCTCACTCATCTTGTTGGTCCTTAATCAGCTGGGCTTTGGTACCACGAAATCGGTTGAATCAGGCGTTAACCCGCTTTTGAGTGTGTTCATCACGATTGTGATCACGAACTCGTCGCCGGGGTAACTGTCGTCTTCAACCAACCGGTCGAGAAAGGTGTAGGCGCCGAGGATGAGGTAGGCGCGGGTGCGGATCTCATCAGGGACCATGCCTGGTAGTTCCCCGCTGTTGATGCCGGTCTGTATGCGTTTGATGACGTTTGCCAACTGTATACCGGCTCCTTGCTGGTACAACTCTGGCTCATGCCGGCGAATCTCTTCGGACAGCTGGGTATAATTTGGATTGGCGTGCAGGAACTCGAGGTAATCCCTTAGTATCGCGGCCTCGTATTGATAGAAATCTCTTCCGGCTCTTGGCTGCGACAGGCTCGACCAGAAGTTCTGGACCTGTGTGGACATCAGTTCGCGCAGCATTTCCTGGCGTGAACCAAAGTGGTAGTTCAGGATACCAACTGCAACCTCTGCCCTCGCGGCGATATTTGCCATCGAAGCCTTGTGAATACCGACCTGCGCAGATTCTTCTAGCGCGGCAGCCAGAATTCGTTCGCGCGTGTCTTCCGAACGTGCGTATTTTCCCCGGGTCTCGGGCTTCATAACATCATCTTTTTTCATTGTTGAATATTGATTCAATATTCAGTGTATGGCAAGCGATTTTTCAAGGACATCTACCTGAACCTTGTGTTCGTGCTGGGCCAAGTGGCGGTTCAATCACATGTCACCCCACCGTTTGCGCAATTTGGCATCCGGATCCAGCTCGATGCGTGACACGGCGTCCAGGATCAGGACCTCGCGTTTGTCGGCCGAATACGAAGACCAAAGCGGCAGACCGGCACCGTTAGGACTGCCAGTACGGGCGAAGGCCAGCACTGTGTTTGACCATTGCTCTGCCAATTTAAGAACCACCGGGTCCTGCGGATCATAAAGGAAGGGCCGATGCGGGATCGATGGGCGCGCAAAGTCATTGAAAGTGAATGCAACATCACTGCCATGGTAGGCGCCGAGGGCACCGCCGTTGCCGGACGAGGGAAGGTCGAATCGGTAAAGCCAGCCGATGGACCCGGCAGCGGTAACGGCCTCGCTAGTGCGGATGGCAGAGCGCCGGAACATCTCGTTCCAAACCCGTTCGTAGAGTTTCTTGCTGGTATCAAAGGGATAAGCCCCCCGCAGCGCAGCGACGTAGCCGGCTGGCTCCACGCCGGTGCGTAGAAGATCGAAGGTCTTCGCCCCCAGCCAAGTCGTTGTCCCCTGGACAGCGATCATGGGGTCAAAGATGCTCCCTTCAGGAGCATATGAAGTGAACACTGTGGCTTCATCCCGAGAGGAGCCGGCAATATAGGGCACACCGCGCGCGCCTCGCTCGGCGATCGCCTGATAGGTATCCCGGGTCACCACCACGCCGTCAACGCTGGCGTCGACCCTGATGCCAGAGGCGAGTTGCGCCGCCAGCAACTCTTCTGCCGGGAGTTGCTTGATAAGGGTAAGCAATTCACTCTCGTCAACCTTTAAGTATCCGGCCAGAATGGACGCTGACGCCAGAGGTGGCGGCGAGTTCGTGACGCCGAGGCCACTCTGGGAGATAGCTCGATGATATAGGCCGTCGGCGGAAGGCGCGGCTAAAAGGGCGTTCACGGAAGCACCACCGGCAGACACGCCGAAGATGGTTACGTTATTGGGGTCACCACCGTAATCCTTGATGTTATCCCGCACCCAGGTCAGCGCCAGGATCTGGTCGCGGAAACCATTGGACACCGATCCGGCCAGGGCGTCGTCGTACTTCGACAGATCGAGAAAACCAAACACGCCGAGCCGATAATTGACGGTAACAATTACCACGTCACCTTGGGCGGCAAGAATAGAACCGTCATGTTCATTGCCGGACCCGATGTAGTAAGCGCCGCCGTGAATCCAGAACAACACCGGCCGGGCGCGACCGTCCGCTGCAGGTGTGTAGATGTCCACAACCAGGCAGTCCTCGCTGTATGTCGCTGACGACGACCCTAGACCTGGGATTTTGGGTTGCATTGCGCGATTACCCGGTCGGGTGGCATCCAGCGTGCCCGACCAGGGTCCACGAAGTTCCGGTGCCTTGAAGCGGCGTTCACCGACGGGAGGCTCTGCGTAAGGAACGCCCCGGTAGATCTGGATACCGTTTTCCAACTTTCCGACAATGGTGCCAAGCCGTGTCGTTATCGTGGTCATCGCAGGGGCTTCCTGTTCCTGTCGCGCACCACCCACCGCTACCACTGGCACCGATACCAGAATGGCTGTCAACAAACCGGCAAGAAATCCTCGTTGTTTACCGGTCCTGTTGCTTTCTGCATCTGCTTTGGTCACAAAATTCTCCCATGGTCACGCCGCCCCAATACTGAATAGTGAATCAATATTCAAATTATCACAAACGTTTTTTCAGGAGCTTAGCTTATGGTAGAAAGATGATTGAATCGAAATTGTGGGATTCCATTTCGCACGTTCTTTGAGGTAATGTCGTCATGCTTAAAGATCACCCCATCGCGTGCGATTCTGGACATCAAGTTCTGCACCGACAATATAACTCGGTAAATCCAGCACCAGCGATTGTCGCTCAGTCTCATTGTACGCTTGCCACTATGGCAAACTATGAGATTGAAGTCTCATCAACTGCAGAAAAGCAACTGCGCAAGCTTTCACCGAAAGACCAAATTAGTGTTCTCAAACGTATCCAAGAACTAGGCGGAGAGCCAAGACCGAATCATTCCCGGAAACCCTGGGGACAGCGCGACATCTATCGGGTTCGTGCTGGAAACTATCGGATCCTGTACAGCATTGAAGAAAATTATCTCATCATCATTATCTTGAAGGTGGGGCAACGGCGAGATGTTTATCGATAGCCACACCAACAATAGCTAATGTCTGGGGTGTCGCAGATGCGCTCAAGTCCCGGTTAGCAGAGCATTTGGGTAGGTGCGAGCAATGTTTGTGAACAACTCGTCAATCCCAATGGCAAGCTCGGTGGCATTCACCTTGAGTGCCTCGAAGCGCTGGCTGGTTTGTCAGGAGACAATCATCCATCAAGGACAGGCGAGCTTCACGAAAACGTTGGATCAGTTCAAATCGTAGGTCAGTTCAATTCCTACGTGACGTGGATAATCCTGTGTTAGTGCGAACAAACCACCAACAGGGTTTTGCGAGTAAATTGCACCATCTTCACTGAGCAGGTTATTGCCAAACAGGTAAATGCCGAATGAATCGTTCCTGGCGCCAAGGCGTATTCGCAACAAGTCACGATCATCACCAACTGCTGTAGTGGCAAAGAGACCCGCTTGTTTACCTATATGGCTGAAACTGACAGATGCTTGCCCGTCCCAATTATCGCGTAAATTCCAATCGTAGTTAGCGAGAAAAGCAAAAGTCTGATCTGGCACAAGGGGCAGATCATCACCCTCGTTTGTTAAAAGGACTGCGTCCAGTGCAGGGTCAAGCTTCGTAAACTCGCTGCTCGCCCAATTCCCACTTAATTGCAGCGTTAGACCGGGGACTGATTGTGGGGCGTACATCAAACTGATATCCAGACCTTTTATCTCCGCGTCACCCACGCTGTAACCCTGACCGACCGCGAAGAATTGGACCTGCTGCCTCACATCCTGCCAGTCCATAAAATAGGCACTTACCTCAAGTAATACTTGACGGTCTGCAAGTTCAAATTTCCCGCCTAATTCGTAGCTCCACAATTCGTCGGAATCAATCGTGTCCTCGCACGGTAAACCATTGGCACTGTGCAGGGGACCACAGATAGCAGGGTTATTGAAATCGCCGCTCCTAAATCCCTTGGCAATGTTGAGGAAGTAGTGTTGTGTCTCATTAGGAAAGTAAGAAAGATTAAAACGTGGGTTCGTGCTATTGAACGTTTTACCAGGAGGCTGCACGGCAAACGATGTACTATTCGTGTCGCGATCATCTTCAAAATAACGTACGCCAACCAGTGGAATCAGTTTGCCATCCATTAGCTCATAGGACACTTCACCGAAAAACGAAATCGACTTGGAATTAAATTCCTGTACGTTAAACGGAACAAAGAAAAAGTTGCTGTCTTGTTCGTTTGTCACTTCGCTATCTGAGTAGAAGGCACCAACGATCCAATTGAACCGGGAATCGCCGTTAGAGACCAGGCGGGTTTCATTATTAAACGCTTCGCCTTTCGCATCGGAAAACAATTCCAGTGTTCCAAGGCCAGGGATAGGCACGCTTTGCCTTGCATGTCGTTCGGTATCGATCAATGTTGTACTGCTGATCAGTGTGGCAAACCCAAGATCCCAATCAAGAGCAAACGAAGTAATGCTCTCTTCACTGTCGCCAAAATCTCCCGGCAGGTATACATTGATTGAAGGATCTAGCGAGCTGAGCAATGTACCGCGGTCCTGTTCTCCTTCGTTATAGGAGTGCAACAACCGTAACTCAAGATCATCGGAAACAACCCACAACAATTCGCCTCGATAACTGTTGATATCTGCCTCGCCCGTCTCTTCGTTGCCAAGCGAGTCTGTTGTGTAGCCACCCAGACGCTCTCGACTGCCAGTCACTCTGAGCCCTAGCGTATCTTTGATGAGCGGCATGCTGATCGCCGCATCCAAATAATTGCCATTCTCACCGTCCTTGGGTGAGGACATGCCTGCACGAGCATGCAATTCGAATTCGTTCAAGTTCGGTTTCTTAGTGATATAGCGAACCGTGCCGCCCATCGAACCATTGCCATAAAGTGTGCCTTGAGGACCTCGAAGTACTTCCACCCGTTCCATATCGAACACGCGGCCAATTGGAGCGGTGCCATTGCCATATAGGAAGTAGGCTGCGTCATTCAGGTAGTACCCGACGGTATCATCACCATCACCACTGAACACGCCGCGAATCTGAAAAGCCTTTTGCGTGGCGGTCACTGAGAATGTTTCGGAGGCGCCGGGCACAAGGGTAATGACATCGGTAAAATCGCGCATGCTCAACGAATCAATCAGATTGCCGGTAAGCCCTTGAACAGAGAGCGGGACGTCCTGCAGTGCCTGTTCACGTTTTTGTGCAGTCACAACAATTTCTTCTATTACCTGATCAGCTGCGGCACTTGTCAGCGCCCAGAGGACGGCAAAAAAAGTCAGCGCTGCCCTGCTGGCAATTGATTTCGAAGCTATCCGATTCCCGTTGTTCATAAGCTGTCTCTCACTCGTTAATCACCAATTCCGCGTATTTATATAACCGGTTAAACAAATAGTCAACAATATTTTAATTGATTAAATATATATATATGCGGGAGGTAAAGAAAGAACGAATTGAAAGCAAATAGAAGGAGCACTTGCCTGGCTGTTTCGGCTACCTGAATGTATCTGTTTATGGGTCGGGGATGCAGTCAACCGACCACTGCATCAACTGATCCAGCCATTCCTGGCTGTTTTTCTGGGGTAGAAGCTGCATGAATTCAGCCGTTCGCGGCCAGTCTGCGTTCACCAAATCAAATTGCGCTTTCGCAGCATCCTGCCCGAGTTCAGGGGCACTCCCCTCCAGTTGATTTCGAGCAGCTGAATACGCTATCTGGGTCAACGAAATCATAATCCAATAGGATTGCTGTTTTTCAAAGCCAGCTTGCTGCAAGGTCTCAAGAATAGCTTCGCAAAGGTTTATCGTGAGCGACAGGAATCCCTGAGCGGAATCGGAAGCTTCTATTAAAAGTGGGTTCTTCACGATAAATTGATAGAGCTGCATATTGATACTGTGCAGCCAGGGACGCCAGTTCTTTGGATCAGGCCTCGGTAATGGCATCTCGGCGAAGAGTTGTTGTCCGATTTCACCCACCAATGCCTCGCGAGAACTGAAATGGTGATACAACGCAGGCGTTTTGACCCCAAGGATGTTTGCCAGTGCGGGCATGGTCAGGTCTTCCACCGCCAAAGTCCGTGCAGCGGCCAGGACTTGTTCCTTCGAAATTTTTGACGGACGTCCGCGTCTGCGTTTGGTTGCTATATCAGCTGACATCAGCCTTCCTTATTTTATTTTAACTCGTTAAATTAATGTTGACAGCACTAGTGCGCGGTTCTACATTGCCCACGCAGTATATTTTAATCATTAAAAATAATCGCTGACTTTTTGAGATGTCAGTGCCGCAGAAGTGCAATAGAAGTGCAACAGAGGCCAAATTTTGGGCGAACGAATAGTTGATGTGAATGGCGTTAGTATTTGGACGGAATCCTTTGGGAACCCAAAAGATGAACCGGTGCTGCTCATTATGGGTGCTTCGGTGCCGTGTATTTATTGGAGAGATGAATTTATCGAACAGCTGGTTGACGCCAACAGGTTTGTTATTCGATTCGATAATCGCGACACTGGCCAATCTTCGTCCTTCGACTTTTCTGTTGACCCTTACACGCTTGATGACATGGCCGCTGATGCGACAGGCGTTCTGGATGCCTATGGGTTGCAGTCGGCTCACCTTGCCGGGCTTTCCATGGGTGGCATGATTTGCCAACTCTTGATGATCAATCACCGCGCGCGAGTCAAGACTGCCGCGCTGTTAATGACCTCGCCACTGTCGGGAGACGGCGGACAAGGCGGCCAATCAGCAGATGAGAACGAGGTCACTTTGCTTTCAGCTGCTGATTTACCTGGTCCCGATCCCGTCTGGGTAGCCCGCGCGACTGCCTGGCATGCGACAGTTGCAAACACTCGCGAAGAGAAAATCCAAAAACGCATTGATTCGTTGGCGATGATGGTCGGTCCAACTGAGCCGTTCGATGTTGAAGATAAACGGGATCTCGCCACTCGAGAGTATGATCGCGCGCTCAATTACGACGCTAACGACAATCATGCTTTCGCCATGGCAATTTCCCAACCAGGCGACCGAAGACCGCTGCTGGCTCAGGTGGATGTCCCAACCCTCGTCGTTCATGGTACTGATGACCCTATACTGCCTTACCCACACGGTGTCGCTTTGGCTGAGACTATTCCCGATGCCCAGTTATTTACGTTAACGGGAGTGGGTCATGATCTGGCTGAACGCTGCCTCGACGATGTCGTCACACGTGTGATCAAGCTGCAGAGTACAGTGGCTTAGCGTCGCTATAATTCGTATGGATACTGAGGTTGGCACGATGCGAGAATTGACACAAATAGAAGTAGAAGCTCACCTCGAAGCCATCGCACGAGATGGGTTTTCGGTGATGGAAAACGCGATCGACGACGTGTTTGCAGGCAAAATCGCGGCTGAACTTGAACGCCTGCAACAGGTGCGACCAGGTGGAGACATTGCGCCAGCTCCATTTACTGGGGCAGTAACGCGACGTTGGTTTGACGTACTAAACGACGGTGATGTCTGGCAGCAAGTGGCGGTGCATCCCTGGACCATGCAGGTGTTACCACACGTATTGGGCGACGGGTTTCTGTTGTCCACTATGGGCAGTGCAATAATCGGCCCTGGCGAGCCGGCGCAACCCATTCACGATGATGACGGAATCTATGAATTCCCACGGCCGCACCCCAATTTGGTTTGTAACACAATGTGGGCGCTTTCCGATTTTACCGAGGAAACGGGTGCCACTCGGGTGGTGCCTGGTAGCAACCGCTTCGAGCAGGACCCCGAGTTCGACCACGAGTACGAGACCGCCCCCCTCCTCATGCCAGCAGGGAGTATCGCGTTTGTGTTGGGTAGTTGCTATCACGGTGCTGGTGAAAATCGCTCAAACGAAGATCGAGTGGCATTGACGATCAATTATTGCAACGGAGCGATGCGTCAACAGGAAAACCTGATGTTAGGTGTGCATCCAGCCCGCATGATGACTTTTGCCAGAGAGCTCCAGGATATCCTCGGCTTTAAGCTGGGTAAACGCGCAGGACACATATTTACACAGGATCCGCGCGTTGAAATGGAGCGTCATTACGGCAGTCAACCGAGTGATGATCCCTATCTAAAAAACCGAAACAATCTGCACTGGCAGCGCACGGGTATGACACCCACGGATAATGACCGTGGATGAAGGTCTTGCGGTCGTGCTCCTTCAAACGACGCTGTACGACTCAGCACAGGCCAGTTGGCGCAGTTCAGTTGAAGCATTCAACCAAAGCGCAGGGCTTAGCAGCTGTGTTAACGCCCTGGAAACTGAATGCGAAAACAACGCGCTCTTGTTTTTGCACGGACACCAAAAAATTGTGGATAAGGCTCAAAGAGAACTGGGTTCGCTGCCAGGGCTACAGTTAAGCGTGAGCCTAGAACCCGTCGCCGGATACGGCTGGTGGCATCGGGGACCCATGACTAATCTTCAAGGAATGCTGTTGACGGTGTTTTCGATGCGTTTTCCAGAGAGCCAAGCACGAGACCGATTCATCGAAGCTACCCGCTCACATAGCCACTATTGCTGGGATAATGAGCCAGACACACAAGTGTATGGACTAGGCAAAGTGTCAGGTAAGACCATAGGCGAATATGCGATCAATCAGGGTGACCTCATTGTTGTGATGATTTGTACCGACGAAGAAGCTCAGGACAAGCATCGAAATGATCCGCGCCACCTGAAACTTGGTACCCAGATCGCAGAACTTGGCATCGAAGTCAAAAATACTTTTGCTAAAACGTATCAACTCTCTGGCCATGGCTTTCTTGGGCTCATTGAGCATGAGTGAAAGAACTCAAACCCTAAACTCATCTTTGACAGGAATAACCCGTGAAACCAAAACAAACCAAAACGATTGATGATCTGCCATTCGATCCGGACACCCTTCGAGATAAATATCGGCTCGAACGTGACAAACGATTACGCAAAGAAGGTAATACCCAGTACCAGGAAGCAATTGGAGATTTCAAGCACTATGTAGAGGACCCCTATGTCAGCGAACCCATCGACCGGGCCCCTCTGACAGACGAGATGGATATCATCATCATCGGCGGAGGTTTCGGCGGGCTGATCAGCGCCGCCAGATTACGCCAGTCTGGGGTAACGCGCATTAGAATCATCGAGAAAGGTAGTGATTTTGGTGGCACCTGGTACTGGAATCGATACCCCGGTGCCGCCTGCGACATTCAATCCTATATCTACTTGCCGCTGTGTGAAGAACTTGGCTATGTACCTACGGAGAAGTATGCACATGCGCCGGAAATACTAAACCACAGCCGCGCTATTGGTGAGCATTTTGATTTGTATCGCGATGCCTGTTTTCAAACGGAAGTGTCTGGCCTGCAATGGAATGAAGCACAGGCTTGTTGGATAGTGAAGACCAGCCGTGGCGACAGTATGCGAAGTCGATTTGTCGTGATGGCGAACGGGCCGTTAAGCCGTCCAAAACTACCAGGAATCCGCGGCATTGATCGCTTTGAGGGGCATACTTTCCACACCAGCCGTTGGGATTACGGCTACACCGGTGGTGGGCCCGATGGTGATCTGCAGAAGCTGTCAAACAAGAAGGTTGGCATCATTGGTACCGGCGCCACCGCAGTACAGTGCATTCCACATCTCGGAAAGAGTGCCGAAGCATTGTATGTATTCCAACGAACTCCCTCATCCATCGACGTCCGCAACAACGAACCGACGGACGCTGATTGGGCAAAAAACCTGCAACCTGGTTGGCAGCGCGAACTGATGGAGAATTTCAACAGCTTGACGTCCGGTGGGGTCATCGAAGAAGACCTGATTCAAGACGGGTGGACAGAAATTATCCGTAACCTGATCTCATTAGCCAACTATCGTGGATCAGATGTGAACTGGGATGAAGTTCCCAAGCTCATGGAGATAGCAGATTTCGAGAAAATGGAGCAAATAAGAAATCGGGTAAACCAGTTTGTTAAGGACCCTAATACTGCTGAGGCACTAAAGCCCTACTACCGTCAGTTCTGTAAGCGACCCTGTTTTCATGACGAGTATCTACCCGCATTCAATCGTGACAACGTAGAGCTTGTCGATACGGATGGTCGCGGTGTTGAGGAAATCACTGCGCAAGGTGTGGTTGCCAATGGCAAGGAATATCCAGTGGACTGCATTGTCTTTGCCACAGGATTCGAGGTAGGAACGGACTACACCCGCCGATCTGGCTATGATGTGGAAGGTCGGGCAGGCATAAAGTTAAGCGAAAAGTGGGCTGGCGGCGTGCGAACATTTCACGGCATGCACACGCACGGTTTTCCAAATCTGTTTATTCAAAGTAATACTCAATCTGCAATGACAGTCAACTTCCCGCACGCAATGGATGAGTTGGCCAAACATATCTCGTACATCGTCTCCGAATGCCATAGTAGTAACTTTGCTGTGGTCGAAGCATCCAAGGAAGCGGAAGACGCATGGGTACAGGATATTATCGACCTCTCGAGATACAACGAAGAATTTCAGGCATCCTGTACGCCCGGCTACTACAACAACGAAGGTCAACCGAACCCCAGAAGTGCTCAGGATGGAAGTTACGGTAAGGGAGCAAATGCGTTCTTTGCACAGATACAGTCCTGGCGAGAAGAAGGAAGCTTATCTGGATTGGAATTAAGTTAGCTTTCAAAAACAGTCAAAAGCCTTCTTGGCGAATGAGAACAAACCGATACAGCCAGCGGAGCCATCAACGATGTCATCCAAACACCTTCTGGACCCACAACTTCTGCCCTCAATAGAGGCGATGCCTATCGCCACCTTCACTGCAGACACGATAGAGAGCATTCGTTCTGCTATGTCGCAGACTGCGGTTTTGGGTGACGCCGCCGCGCAAGGCGTCTCACGGGAGGAAGTCTATATACCGACGAATGGCGGGCCTGATGTACGCTGCCTTCTCTACCGACCACTGAAGTCGTCCGGCACACATCCAGGATATCTGCACATTCATGGTGGTGGTTATCTTATCGGCTCGCCGGAAATGGCTGACACCTCCAACATCGATATTTGTGCCGAGTTGGATGCGCTTGTCCTTTCGGTAGACTACCGATTGGCACCCGAACACCCAATTCCGGCACCGCTTGACGATTGTTACGCAGCCCTTGCCTGGCTGCATAAAAACACTGAGGAACTTAATATTGACCCCGCAAGAATTGCGGTCGGTGGCGAAAGTGCCGGCGGCGGGCTGGCCGCAGCGTTGGCGCTCAAAGCACGTGATGCCGGAGCGTATAGGATCTGCCACCAACATCTGACCTATCCGATGCTGGACGACCGTACCGGTACACAGGAAGCACCGGGCGACCCGCTTGTTGGGGAGTTTGTCTGGACACGAACGAGCAACCAGTTCGGCTGGGATAGCTACCTGGGAGAGGCAACACGGGCCGCACCCCAGGTGCCTGCTCGCTCAGATTCTCTGGCTGGACTGCCATCAACATGGCTGCTTACCGGCGCGCTCGATTTGTTTCGAGACGAAAACATCGCCTACGCAAACAGACTCATGGCCGATGGCGTCGCCACAGAGCTCGCGGTGTTTGCCGGCGCCTGCCATGGCTTTCAAATGTCGCCTCAGTCTGATCTGACCCTGCGCTACAACAAAGACTTTCTCGCAGCCCTTGGGCGGGCTTTGGCGAAATAACATAGCGATACCGGGTTCTGTGAACAGTTCCCCGGATTCGCGGTATCCAAAATTGAAGCGATGGTAGAGGCCAAGGACATCGGTGATGAAGTTCGCGCCAGGCCGAAATTCATCGCGCCTTCATCTTAAAAGAGGCTGTTTCCCGAAGCTTGATGTCATTCCACTATGGTTGAATCGATTGGGTTGAATCAATAGGGTGGGATCACATTTCGCCGGTTTTGCTGGTGATGTCATGATGCTAGAAGATCACCCCATCGCGTGCGATTCTGGACATCAAGTTCTGCACCGACAATATAACTCGGTAAATCCAGCACCAGCGATTGTCGCTCAGTCTCATTGTACGCTGGCCATTGAGGCAGGCCACCGCCGTTGGGGTTGCCGCTGCGAGCAAAATTGATCAGCGTCTGTGACCAGGTCTGGGCCAGCGCCTGAACTTCCAGGTCGTCCCTGTCGTGCATGACCAGCCCGAGACCCTTTTTGCTGGCGTAGGTATTGAACGTAAAACTCATCTCGGCTCCGTGCGCCGCCCCTAGCTTGCCATCCATGGCGTTGCTGGGTACATCGAATCGGTATAACCAACCATCCACGCCAGCACCGGTTGCTGCTTCAACATTTTTGATGGCGGCACGCCGGAACGAGTCAGTCAATATGTGTCCATACAGGGTTCTGGGATCGTCGTCGGGGTGTTGCTGTTGCAGCGTGGCCAGATAATCGCTGGGATCTTCGTCTTCTATCACCCTGCGCGCCGCTGCGGTCGCCACAGGCCCGAATACATCATTACCTAGATTCGGGTAATCGGGCATCAGCATCGAGAATGCGGTGCCTTCGTCGCGATTGGAGCCTGCGATGTAGGGTACTCCCGCAGACTGACATTGAGCGAAAGCCTCGGGTCGCGTTCGGGTTACCACCGAGCCGTCCATACAGGCACCCACACGAGCCCCGAGCGTAAGTTGTGCCTGAAAAATTTCTGGACCCGTCATTGAAGCCAGCTGAGCAGGCAGATCCTGGTTGGCAACCTTGAGCTGCTTCGCCAGCAGCGGTGCTACGTCGTTCGGTGGTGTTGTTGGCGAGGTACCGCTGTGTGAAATTGCTTTGTGGTAAAGGCCATCGGCAGCCGGTGCCGCCAGCAAACAGTTGACTGACGAGCCACCCGCGGAACAGCCAAAGATGGTCACGTTGCCTGCATCGCCGCCGTAGTCGGCAATGTTGTCGCGTACCCACTCAAGCGCAAGGATCTGATCGCTAATGCCGTTGGACGCAGATCCTTGTTACTGATCACCGTAGGCGGACATGTCCATGAAGCCGAGCAGACCCACGCGGTAGTTGATCGTCACCACTACCACGTCGCCCTGCCCGGCCAGCACGTCACCGTAATGCTCAGAACCCGAGCCGGTACTGAATCCGCCGCCATGTATCCAAACCATGACCGGCCGTTTACCCACTGAAGCGGGGGTGTAGATGTTCAGGAACAGGCAGTCTTCGTCGTAGGTTTCGCTGGCGACATCGCGCCGGGAAAGTATGGCGAATAATTCCTTGCCCGTGGGGACTGGTTGTAACGATCGATTGCCGGCGGTGCTGGCATCAAGTGTGCCACTCCAACCGCCTGACGGTTGCGCAGCCTGAAAGCGCAGTTCGCCCGTTGGCGCTGCGCCGAAGCGGATGCCCTGGAATATGTGGATGTCTTCGTCGCGGACACCCTCGATAGCGCCAAGACGGGTATTGAAACGAGTTTTCATTGCTGTCATACAACTACCAACGTTGCTCTGGAAATAAGAAGAATTACAGCAGGTCTAATGCTACAGAATTGGAATCAGCTACCTTACCAGAATCTTAACTCACTCTACTCGAACCCGATTTTTCCTCTTCCCGTCGCCCTCAAAAACCGTGTAATGTCACCCCTTTCTCCACCATCATTCTTACAAACAGGAGCACCAATGAAAGTCCTGGTCGAAGGCCCGATCACCGGCGGAACCAGAGGCCGACCATTCGCCGCGACTATGCTCGATGTTGAGAAGCTGGGTTATGAGGAAGAGGAATTTTTGCTGTCTGGCACCGCGACCGGTTTTCACGATGTTGATCATTCCTTCTCCCGGCGCGATGGACTTTGGACGGTTGAACCAGCAGAGCAATCTGACTACTGCACGCGTCTAATTGTCTACCGCCCAAAAGATCCAACGGTATTCAATGGATCTGTTGTATTACTCTGGAACAACGTCACCGTGGGCCACGATCTCTTCGAAGCAGACAGCCTTGAACTGTTTGAAAACGGATCTGCACTCGCCTGCCTGACCATTCAGAAAGCGGGCATCGAAGGACTGCCGCCTTTTAAGCAGGGCCTGTCCCAGTGGGACCCTGACCGCTACGGCGCTTTATCAATTGCCTCCGATGACTACTCCTACGACATATTTACACAAGCTGCACGCACACTTGGACCAAACCGCGACACCCCCATCGACCCTATGGCAGGGTTACCAGTTAAGCACGTCATCGCTCAAGGCGCTTCTCAATCTGCCAGTCGCCTGGCGACTTATATCAATGCAATCCAGCCTGTCGAAAAAGTGCTGGACGGTTTCATTCTTTCAATTTATTTCGGTCAGGCCGCACCTATAGAGGTCTTTGATGAAGTGATAAATCTCAATACATCAGGCGATAAAATTTCTGACAATCTACTCCTGGGACGCAATCTGATTCGAGATGATCTGGAGATCCCAATATTCATCGTGAACTCGGAATTGGAAGCCATGGCTTGCTACAACGTAAGACAACCCGACACGAAAACATTCCGATACTGGGAATCTGCCGGCACCAGCCACTCATCCCGTCAAGCGCGTGAAAAACGTGCGCTACTATTTAAGCGAGATCAGATTGTCGGTCGAACAATTGAACCCGGCGTAAACGAGATTCCGATGGGCCTGCTTTACGATGCTGCGTTTCATCATATGCAGCGATGGGTTGCAGAAGGCATAGAACCACCGATTCAACCGAAAATTGAATTCAATGGAAAGCCACCAGAAATCATCCGGGACGATCACGGTATTGCAATCGGTGGCATCCGCTTGCCTCAGGTGGACGTGCCACTGGCGACTAACAGTGCCGTACCGCTGACGGCAGACATAATTGCCATGCTGGGTGGATCTTGTTTTGCATTCGATGCTGAGAAAATCAAATCGCTTTACGGCAACAGGGCAACCTTTATTGCCCAGTTCGAAGCTGCTGCTGAAAACGCGATAAGAAACGGCGTACTGCGCCCTAGAGATTTACTCGCGCTAGTAGCCGAGGCTGAACTAAACTGGCCCGGATAGCCGGTCTCCATCCGCACGCAGCCCGACCGCCGAGGCATAACGGTCCTCCAGAGCTCACGCGGGGCGAAATACCGGGATGACGCCGCCGTCGGGAAACTGCTCGAACGTCACCTGCACTGCCATACCGGCCTTGGCGTCCGTGGGATCGCAGTCCACCAGGTTGCTCGGCATGCGCACGCCCTCCTCCAGGTCGATCCAGGCGACAATCAACGGCAGCCGCCCCTCGTGACGGGGGTGATAGACGCGGTGCAGACGTGCGTGGCTATAAACGGTGCCGCGGCCCGACACTGCACGCCAGACGAGATCTGTGCTGCCGCAATGCTGGCAGCGTTGCTTCACCGGATACATCCATCCATTGCAGTCACTGCAGCACTGCATGCGTAGCTCGTCGGTGCGCGCCCCTTCAAAAAATGGTTGGTTAAGTTCGTCTGGCTCCGGAAGCCATGTCGCTTCAGTCATCGTTCGTCTCCTCAGGCCGCCTTCGGCGACAGTACCAGCGTTGAGTGATAGGCCAACACGCCGCCGTTACCGGACACCATGATCAGGTCGTTAGGTGCCTGGCGTTCGCCACCCTGACCGCGCCCCTGGATCACGGCTTCCGAAACCGGTGTCATGCCCCACATGTAGAACGACGAGAGCTCGCCGCCGCCGGTGTTGGTGGGCAGGGCTCCGCCGGGGCCGAGGTGGCCATCGGCGACAAACGATCCGCCCTCGCCTTTTTCGCAGAAGCCGTAATCTTCCAGCGTGACGATCACCGTATAAGTGTAACAGTCGTAGATCTGGCACTGGCTGACGTCGCTGACTTTGGCGCCGGCCATGGCCAGAGCGCGCGGGGCTGATAGCGCACCGGCCGTATGAATGTACGGATCGTGATCCGCCTGGCCTGTGTCGTGGTTGTGGCCCTGGGCAAACCCGCGGATGTACACCGGTGGCTGCTTGAGGTCCCGTGCGCGTTCTGCTGACGTCACAATCACAGCCACGGCACCATTGGAGACCAGGCAGCAGTCGAGAACATGGAACGGTTCTACTACCCAGGGGGACGCGTTGTAGCCATCCAGGTCCAGTGGCTCCCTTTTGCTGGCACGCGGGTTCATGGCGGCCCACTGACGCTGGGAAATGGCCACGGCGGCGAGTTGCTCCTGAGTGGTGCCGAACAGGTCCATGTGGCGTTGAGCCGCCATGGCATACCTGGGTAGAGCGCCAACAATGCCGTAAAGGGGATCGAGCGATGCCATGGCATTGGGCGGTCCGGATCTGGCGTACGACACCGCGCCGCTACGCTGGTTTTCCTTCAGCGGGGAATCCGCGAACACGCAACACACGGTGGTTGCCAGCCCGTTCGCCACCGCCATGGCAGCATACTGAATCATCTGCCCGGCGCTGGAGCCGTAACCCTGCATGTAGGTCAGCAGGTTCAATTGCTTGAGGCCCAGGGTCATATGCAGGGGCACGCCGACTCCCTCACCTATACCGGCATTGATAAGCAGTCCGTCCAGATCGGATTTCTGCAACCCGCCATCTTCCAGCGCCAGAAATACGGCCTCAGCAGCCAGGTCTTCAGCGTCCCGATAGACGCGGCCCATCTCAGTGATGCCGAGGCCAGTGATGGCGGCCGCGCTGCTCATTGGATGTTTCATGTTATGACTCCTAAATAACGGGGACTGGCCCGGTAGCGCTAGGCAAGTTCGCTGGCCACCAATAAATCGATGCAGGCCTTTTCGATGGGCTTCTCCGAGATGGTTTTGGGAATCTCAGTCAGCACCTGGAAAATCTCCGGCACGTCGTTGCGCTGCAGGTGCTCGCGGCAGTAGTCCAGCAGTAGCTCGCTGTCGTAACCGGTCGGATCGGCGGGCACAACAGCCGCCACCAGGGTTTTCTCTCCCGCGACATTGCTGTCCGTGGCCACGCCATAGACAAACACATCTGCAACCAGGGGCGAGCCCATGAGTACCGTCTCCACCAGTGTGGTGTTGACGAAATCCCCATTGCGTCGCACGCCACCACCAACCCTATGGTGGAAGTAAAACCAGCCATTGTCATCCTTGTGGCCCAGGTCACCCATATGAAGCCAGCCGTCGCGAACCTTATCGGAAGAGGCTTCGGTATTCTTATAGTACTGGACAACGATAGGGCTGTTATCCTCTTTACTGAAACAGATTTCACCCTCGACATTGGCAGAGCAGACAGCGCCGTTTTCATCGAGAATTTCAGCGACCCAGCCCTGGATCGGCTTGCCAATACTGCCCACCGGGCCTGTGCCGGGGGGATTGCGCATAGCGCCACCTTCGGTGGCACCATAGACCTCGGTCAACTTCAGACCGAACCGCTTTTCAAACTTTTCCCACAGATGAGCGGGCATGCCGGCACTTTGGACGACGCGTATCGGGTTATCCGCATCATCGGTTTTTTCCGGCATGGCATAAATTTCGGGGATCATCCCCCCTAACAAGTTAAATGTAGTGCAACCATAACGACGAGTAATGTCCCACAACCGGGTTTTAGTGAACTTGGCACTGATAACACAGGGAAGTTCCTGGCCAAGAGCGCCAGCCACCGTGCCCTGGGCGTTGAGATGCGTGAGGGAAAGACCGGTGTAGTACCTGTCGCTGCTAGTGATAAAACCAGCAGACAGGGGACCGAGGGTAATGCCCATGTACTTAGGATGTGTGAAATTTACGGCTTTGGGATTGCCAGTGGTGCCGGAGGTAAACAGCATCAACATAGTATCCTCCGGGTCCTGCTCTGCCAAAGCCAGCGGCTCCCCAGCCGCTTTGAGCAGATCAGAAAAGAGGATGACGGGCAATGGTGTCCGCGGCAAGAGGGGAAGGTCTCCCGTGGACACCACCACCAGCCATTTGAACTCAGGACAGTTCGCCACTACCGACAGCAATGACGGCAGCGCGTAATCGGCGCATATCGCGCCCTGGCATTCGGTGAATTCGAGCATGTAACTAAGTTTGGCGCCCATGGTGCGAGGGTCGATGGGAACTAGCGCAGCGCCAAGGATCCCACTGGCCACCATCGTCTCCACAAACTCCGGATGATTGTTCATCATCACCGCCAGCTTGTCCCCCTGGCTCACACCGAGATCGGCCAGGCCTCGCGCCAGCGCCTGACCGTGATCGAAGAGCTGCCGGTAGGTTCGGGTCTCGTCCTCCAGCTGGCCATCAGCGCCCACACTGACAAACGTAAGTATCTCAAGGTCAGGGTTTGTCCGGGCCTTGTCCGCAATCAGCGCGGCTAGGGTGGGGTGGGTGGGACCATTCATGGAGTGTTTCCCGGTGTTTTGAGTTCGCCGATGCCCCAGCGAATACCTCTGCGTAGCAGTTCGTAATACACCGGGGAATTCCAGGAACCCCGCACCACGGGAATGACGACCCTGATCGGTTTCATGTCGTGCTTGCCTGCGCAGTGACCCAGAGATAGATACAGCACCTCGCCTTTTCCCCAGGGATGCACATACATCTGCGGGTGGCTATCACGGTCAGTGCCATAGTCGGACCTTTCATAGCCGCTTGAAGGTTCATTGTAGGATGCCTCGAGCAATACCAGCTGCTCTCCCAATTTTTCACAGTAATAGGGTTCTTCAACTTCCACCTCAAAGTCCGATATGCCTTCGGTCAGAGGGTGCTCAACATCGCTGACCCGGACAGTGAATTGTTGGTTGGCAGGATGGGCAATAAATCGGCTACCTAACAACTTCATGAAGTTGGGGACAAGGTCTGGCGTCTCTGCCTTGCGGCCTTCGACAATCTCCAGGATGGCATTGGTCGCGTGCAGCGCGAACCATCGACCCCCGGCCTCAAGAAACTCTGCCAACGCGATCTGCTCTTCGGCGGTAGGACGAAGGTCGCACGTATAGGTAATGAGCAGCTGGCACTGCTTAATGGTTTCCGTATCACTGAAATTTCCTGCGACATGCGTGTAAATTTCTTCGTTTTCCGCCAGCACTTTGAGCAGCTCTAGCCTGGCGAAATTGGTATCGTGATAACGGGCGTTACAAACCAGATACACGTTGGTGGGATGAGTCTGTTGCATTTCTACATGCTCCCGAGCGCAGGGTCATCTGCCCATAGTTCATTGATCTCGTGATCGAGGTCCAACAGCAAAGACGGCTCAATCGAAAGTCTCATCGTTGCGGGTACGTCCCGGCAATAGGCTGGCCATTCCGGCAGCCCCGATGATGACGGCGCGCCTTCCCGCGCAAAACTCAACCAGGCATCCATGGTTCTCGCCGATAGCACATCGGCTTCCGGTCCTTCAGCAAAATATCCGGCCGAAGCATTTTTATTGTACGTTCCCCAGTTGAACCCAAGATCAACCGCGTGACACGCACCCACGGCGCCTTCCATCAGCGACGACGGCCAGTCAAACAGATAGGAATAGGTCACGGCGTGTGCGGACTGCGCTTCAAGCAATCGCAGCGCAGGAATCTTGAAAACCTGGTCCGTCATAATGGCGGCCAGTACATCCAGGGGCAATGAAGCCTTTTGGCGTGACTGCAGCCACCCCCGATATTTAGCGATGACTTTATCCGCTGTATCAGGAAACAAGGCCGCTACCTCTGCCTGCAACTGTTGCTCATTCATATTCGCCCGGGCGGGATCAATCACCGCAAACAGTCGCCACTCTTCCCTGCACGTACCCGTCATTACGGCGACACCCGCAGCAGATCCTTTCCGCACAAGGTTAATGGGCATCTCAGGTAAAACGGTTCCCTCAACATTCGGCCGAAATGCCATGCCGGGCAGATTCTTGCCAACCGCAGCCTGGGCAAAATTCACCCATAATTCATTAAATGCAGAAACTGGCAGAGCCAGAAGCGCTGAGGGATTTTTGGTGCCAAGCAGCTCCAATGCCAACTCTGCTACCTCAAGTCCCTTCTCTGGAGAATTGGCGGTATGGCAGGCACCGCTCTGGGCAATCGCCTTGTGAAAAAGCCCTTTCGCTGCGGGCATCGCCAACAGGCAACCAATGGCTATGCCACCTGCACTTTCCCCAAAAATAGTGATGTTTGCAGGATCCCCGCCGAAGGCAGCAATGTTATCCCGGGTCCATTCAAGTGCCGCCACCTGGTCCAGCAGTCCCTCATTTCCTGTGGCCGGGATCTTGCCCCCTGTCAGCGCTTTCAGGTTCAAAAAGCCGAGCGCGCCCAGTCGATAATTGATGGTGACAACCACAACATCACCACGATCTGCAAGGTGTTGGCCGTCATAGATGGGCTGTGATCCCGACCCCATCGTAAAACCACCACCGTGAATCCAGAACATGACCGGTCGTTTACCCTCGGTTGCGGGCGTCCATATATTGAGGAAGAGACAATCTTCAGATTGCTCGGGCGGTGTGTCGGCTTGTCCCATCAGCCAGTCAAGCATGCTTGAGTCTTGCGGTGCCTCAGCACCAAATGTTGATGCATCCCGAACACCATCCCAACCAGGGTGCGGCTGCGGTGCCTGCCATCGCAGGTCTCCTACCGGCGGTGCGGCAAATGGTATGCCACGAAATACATTAAGCTGGTTTTCCTGCGTACCTTTAATTTTGCCAAGAGTGGTCGTTACGACGGTCATGTTTCTGTACCGATCTGATAGACGCGGGCCGCGCAGTCATGGAAGAGCGCGTTCTTCTCGGTCGCCGAAAGCTTTAGCGCCGTCGTGACTCTCTTGAACGCGTTCCAGAGATTCGTATACGAACTCGACACCTTGTCGATGGGAAAATTCGACTCGAACATGCAGCGCTCCACGCCGAAGGCGTCGATCAGCTCCGCAAAGTAGGGTTGCCACGCCGTTGCCATCTCGGCGGACGAGGGTGGTGCGTCGCGCTCCTCATAGCCCCACCCGTACGCCGGCATGCCGCAACCGCCGAGCTTCATGACGACGTTTGGGCAGCCGGCGAGTGAGCGAACGGCCTGCTGCCACTCGAAGAATACCGCGCCGTCGCGCTCGGCGGCACGCGGACCCTTGTTGATGAGGCCGCCGATGTGGTTAACGACGATAGTCACGCCCGGGAACGCGTTGGCGAGGTCTTCGACCTCACCGAGTTGTGTGTAATACCCATAGGAGTCGAACGAGAGATTCAGGCGGTCGAGCACTTTGAACCCTGCGCGGAAATCGTCACTTGCGAGTAGTCCAGGCGTATCGCCAGCCGTACGGGAGTTCCCGATGTCAGGCGATTCATGCCAGGCGTGAGAATGGCGAATACCCCGAAACCGGGGGCTTGCCGCCAGGTGCGCAAGAAGCACAGGCTCTACCGCGGCTCCAAGGGTCAAATCGGTATAGCTGACAATGGCCCCACAGCACCGTGCAGCCGGGCCGTAGAGATTGCTTGCGGCCATGGCCGCGATGCCGTTCACGAATTCGGTTTCGCCGACACTGAAGTCGGCGCCTCCATCGGCTCGATACATCGCCATGCTATCGATGAACACGGTGTCGACAACGTTGTGGCCGCCGCCGCGAATGTCCTCCATGAGGTCGTCAGCGAGATAGCAAAGCGGGAGACGACCGATCCACTTCGGCAACGCGTCGATCTCGGATTGGCTTAGTGTTCCTTCGGGAGACCCGGGTCGCGGCCGTCGATCCCACAGATGGTGATGGGTGTCGATGATGGGTTGTTCTGGGTCGATGACCGCTTCCGGCGTTCGTGCGAGCCATTCCCGCAACACGACGCCCGGCACGTCGGGAAGTTCGGTCCATCGCGGAGCCCCGGAACCAGTTTGTCTGTCTTGTTCGTGGTCATACGCCATTACAGTCGATCTCAAATGTGGGTTTGCTTCCCCAGAAGCCTGCCGATGTTGGCCAATGCGCAGCATCGGCAACCTTGCTTGACATTATCTGAATATTGAATCAATATTCAATTTTCTGCAACCATTTCTCGCAACAACGAACGATGGCTCATAATCGAATTGGAGATTAAGCGAAGATGGCTAAGACCGGGTTACTGCGGCCGATTACAACTGATGAAATTCAAGCATTCGATCGAGACGGCGCAGTATTGCTAAAAGGCGTGATAGGGCAGGAGTGGGTCGACATACTCGCTGAGGGTCTTGAGTTTGCAAACAATCACCCGGACGGTATGTCGGCCTGGGTTGAAAAAGATCTGGGTGTCTCCGAACCGCTTCGAATTGATCAGTTCCCTGCGAGCCATTCTCCAAAACTTAAAGAGCTAATGGATGAATCACCCATTGCTGAAATTGTAGGCTCAATTCTGCAGGACTCTGTCAGGTTTTATATGGACCAGATGTTTTACAAGCCAGCAGGTCTCATCGCACCAACTGGCTGGCATCAGGATACGTGTTACTACAATGTTGATGGACATCAGTTGGTGCGGGCATGGGTGTGTGCTGACGAGGCGCCGCGTGATGTGAGTATGGAAGTGATACGGGGATCACACAAGTGGAACGTGACCTACCGCCCGCCTGTGGGAATGGACCCAGAGGCTGACCCGGAAGGGGCGGCGCAGCTGGAAGCAGCATTTGCGAATGGAAAGGTTCTGATAGGGCGAGAAGCGCACGACCATTGGACCTATTATGACTCCTTCCTCGACCCCGGCCTGCCGGTGCTACCTCAAATCGACACGCAGCGAGAATCTTTTGACATCCTCGGCTGGGATTATGAGCCGGGTGACGTACTGCTTTTTCACGGTAACATCCTTCACTCAGCGTTAGGGGGCGTTGAGCTGAATCATCCCAGGCGCTCCCATGCATCACTGTGGGCAGGTCCTGATGTGTATTATCTTCGCCGTCGTAGCCAGTCAATTCCAGACCCACTTCCGTTGTATGACCACGCGCCATCTGACGGGCAGCACCTCGGTGAGTTCCCGGACGTTTTTCCGGTAGCCTGGGCTCCAGGCTGATGTTTGTGTTCGGTTAGTCGTGTAGCTAGAGTTCAGCGGCCATTTTGGACAGCAGGTCTTTGGTAAAGTCGAGAACCATCCTGGTTTTCTTGTCACTCAATTGCCCGTTCAGTCTGCCGTACGCCAGACCTTCCATCTGGTACTGACCGATATCACAGATGAGTTCAAACTGTTCCCTTTGCCCATCCCACTCCGGGATCAAATTCAGCGCATCCCGCCGCCATGCTTTTACGAAACGCTGATAGGCAGGTTTTAGGACCGTCGCCAGCTCAGGATGAGTCCTGGCTGCAATGACGAGGTCCTGGTAGGCGACATAGTGCCCTTCGTTCAGATGGTGCCAATAGACTTCGATGGCGTGTGCCATTGAATCAGCGCCTTTAGGTACATTCTCCAGGTCCCGCGTGTGGTCGTTACTACGGTCATGTTTCTGTACCGATCTTGTAAACGCGGGCCGCGCAGTCATGGAAGAGCGCGTTCTTCTCGGTCGACGAGAGCTTTAGCGCCGTCGTGACTTTCTTGAACGCGTTCCAGAGATTCGTATACGAGCTCGACACCTTGTCGATGGGAAAATTCGACTCGAACATGCAGCGCTCCACGCCGAAGGCTTCGATCAGCTCCGCAAAGTAGGGTTGCCACGCCGTCGCCATCTCGGCGGACGAGGGTGGCACGTCGCGCTCCTCATAGCCCCACCCGTACGCCGGCATGCCGCAACCGCCGAGCTTCATGACGACGTTAGGGCAGCCGGCGAGTGAGCGGACGGCCTGCTGCCACTCGAAGAATACCGCGTCGTCGCGTTCGGCGGCCAGCGGACCCTTTTTGATGAGGCCGCCGACGTGGTTAACGACGATACTCGCGCCCGGGAACGCTTTGGCGAGGTCTTCGACCTCACCGAGTTGCGTGTAATACCCATAGCAGTCGAACGAGAGGTCCAGCCGGTCGAGCACGGCGAAGCCGGCCCGGAACTCCTCAGTTGCGAATAGCCGAGGTGTATCGCGGGCCGTGCGGGAGTTCCCGATATCCGGCGACTCATGCCAGGCGTGAGAATGGCGAATGCCCCGAAACCGGGGACTCGCCGCCTGGTGAGCAAGGAGCACGGGCTCCACCGCGGCACCCAGGGTCAGATCCGCATAGCTGACGATGGCCCCGCAGCACCGCGCATCCGGGCCGTAGAGGTTACTCGCGGCCATGGCCGCGATGCCGTTCACGAATTCGGTCTCGCCGACGCTGACGTCGGCGCCACCGCCGGCCCGATACATCGCCATGCTATCGATGAACACCGTGTCGACGACGTTATGACCGCCGCCACGAACGTCGTCCATGAGGTCGTCAGCCAGGTAGCACAGAGGGAGACGGCCGATCCACTTCGGCAACGCGTCGATCTCGGAACGGCTAAGTGTTCCCTCGGGAGACCCGGGTCGCCGCCGCCGATCCCACAGATGGTGATGGGGATCGATGATGGGTTGTTCCGGGTCGATGACCTCTTCCGGCGTGCGTGCGAGCCATTCCCGCAGCACGACTGCCGGCGCGTCGGGAAGGTCGGTCCATCGCGGTAGCCCGCTCACGCGTCGCCCCTGCGCTTGCGCAGCTCCGCATCCGGGCCACGCTCAATGCGCGATACGGCCTCCACGATCAAGACCCCGCGGCGCTCGGCCGAACACGGAGACCAATGTGGCAGACCGGCGCCGTTGGGATCGCCAGTGCGCGCGAAGGCCAATACTGGGTGGGCGAAGGGGATGCGCGAAATCTCCGGGGTGCATTACGATTTGTTTTCGACATTGACTGAATATTGAATTAATATTCAGTTTTCTGCAACCGTTTTCGCAACAACGGTTTCATGTTCGGGGAACGGTGCAGGTAAACGTTATTCTCTGAACAACCCGGTCGATCGAGACGGAGAGATATGTCAGATGATCAAACAAAGGTCCCGTTCGCAAGTCCATACTAATGTTATGGTGTTTCCAGAATTTCAAACCACATGATTGACAATTGAAAGGGCGTAACTATGGAATACGATCTGATCATCAAGGGCGGCACGATTGTAGATGGCACCGGCGCAGAACCACTTCAGGCAGACATTGGTGTTACTGACGGACGAATCAGCCGGATCGGACAACTGGAAGGCGACAGCGCGTCCAGAACAATAGATGCAGCCGGGAAAATCGTCACGCCAGGGTTTGTAGACCTGCACACACACCTGGATGCCCAGATTGGTTGGGATCCGTTAATGAGTTCCAGTTCCTATCATGGTGTGACCACGGCACTCATTGGCAATTGTGGTGTCACCTTTGCCCCGGTTGGAGAAAAGAACCGGCGATACCTTGCAGAGCTGATGGAATCGGTGGAAGACATCGCAGCCGATGCAATTATGGACGGCCTCCCGTGGGACTGGACCAGCTATGGCGAATACCTCGATTCTGTCCAATCCATGCAACCTGCCCTGAACGTTGTCGGCCTCGCAGGGCACTCAGCTATTCGATACGAAGCCATGGGCGACCGAAGCATGGATGAAGGGGCGCAGCCTGACGACCGTGAATTGGCGTATATCTCACAGATGGTGAAGCAATCCGTCGAAGAAGGCGCCGTTGGATTCTCCACCTCGCGTTTCCTGCTCCACAAGGTGCCTGACGGACGCTGTACTCCGGGTACCTGGGCAGATCTCCGGGAGACTACCGCCATTCAGCAGGCCGTGATTGAGGGTGGTGGTATCGGCGCCATGTTCCAGTCAGCCAATGACTTTGCAACGCGTCGCGATACTGAGCTGGAAATGTTCCGCAACGGCACAGAGCTCGGCTGCCAGGTACTCTTCTCTGGCGGTGCCGGTCCAAATGGCGACGGCGGTGTCTCAAGATGGGCAGAATTCCTCGAGCGTAACAACGAGAACGGTAAACGCATTGCAACGGTTTGCCACACACGGCCCAGTGGCGCCTTTTTTGGACTTTCTCAGCTATCACCGTTTACCAGAAAATCACCGGCCTGGAAGGCGTTGATGACTTTACCCACGCTGGTGGACAGGGTCGATATGCTGCGCGATGAAAACGAACGTGCCGTGCTGATCAGGGAAGGCAAAGAAGCCGGGGATCTTGAGACTCTTGCGGCAATGCTGCACCCATTCGGCACCGAGGAAACGCCGAATCTGGATTTTGAACAGGCATCCAGTCTGCAACAGTTAGCCGATGCCGCGGGCAAGGATGTTGTAGATGTCTATGTCGAACGCCTGCTGGCTTCCGAAGGTCGCGAGTACTTTAACTACTGGGCGTTTGGCGGTGCGCTGGAAAATCAATGGCGTTACATGCAATTGCCGCACACGATTCCGATGTTGGGTGATGCCGGTGCGCATGTTGGATTTTTTACCGATACTGATTCGCCAACGGTTCTGTTAAGTGAACTCACCCGCAAGCAGGGTGTATACACGTTACCAGAGGCGGTACACAGGATTACCGGGAAATCCGCTGAAGTCATTGGCCTGAAGCAACGCGGTGAACTCAGGGAAGGCTGGCACGCGGACATCAACGTGATCGACTATGCGAACCTCAGCACCTGTCATCCGGAATACGTTAATGATTTCCCTCACGACGGCGGACGCTTTGTCGTCAAAAGCAAAGGTTACGATGCAACGCTGGTTGCCGGGCAGGTGGTGATTGAGAACGGAAAACACTCCGGCACAAGACCTGGTGAGGTGATCAGGGAATTCCATCGGGGGTAAACCAGCCGACATTCCAGCTGTGACAATAGCCGGATCATGAGACCAATCCCAGGCTATCTCGTGGAATTCCACAACGACATGGCCGTATTGACGCAATAACCGTTTGTTGGCGGAACTTCTGACAATACGGATGCAAGCGGGCAACTGTTATTCGCTTGCGGCCGGCAGGGCCTGCGCCGCAGGCTTCGCTTCTCGGGGTTTGGCCTGAAGCCACATGATGATGATACCCGCAGGCACTATTCCTATCAGAAACAGTTGCCAGGCCGTATCGAAATTTACAAAAGACTTTGATGTGTATTTATATGACGGTTGAGAAGCGGGTTACCCTGTGAGGCCCCTTTAAGCTTAGGCGTATTGGCGACGTCCTGTTGGCTGTGGGATGGGGTCCCCAAACTCTTTTGCCGTCTCTATCCAGAGCTCAATGGCACTATTGACGCTCGAAACTGCTGACTCGTAGCTACTACCATGAGCGATACAACCCGGAAGCTCTGGCACCTCTACGATGAACGCAGAGTCATCGTTACTCCAGTAGATGATGAGTTCGTATTTATGCATCGTGTCTGTCTCCGAACTGATACTTTACTAGAATCGTGCGAATCTGGCGAACTTGATACGGCTTCGCGTTGCTTCCATCGCGTTGGATATTGATACGCTCGTCGATTCCAGGCCGACGAAAGATGTGATGGCTACCTCGGATTCGCTCCACGAATCCCAATGCCATGAGTAGTGTTCGCAATTCACTAAATGAAATATTCGCATCCGACTGCCCCCGCAATATCCTGCGAAACAAGCGTTGATCCATAGGTTTTTCGGACCCTGTGAAAGTGGGTTGTCCTGGACGAACAATGACGGATTGACGTCCAGAATCCACTGGCCGGAATCTTTCGTTCCTGTAGGAGAATGACCCGGAATGCCCCTTGTTTGACATTAGTTGAAAGTTGAATCAATATTCAATTTTACAACACTATCCTTCGCAACCGTTTGTCACAGCCATTTGTGAAGCAAGATGTGAAACGATTCACCGCGCAAGCCATGGCTCGGCAGGTGACACTCTCGTAACCCAACCCCAAAGGAGTCCGTTTGATGACCACGGTGACTACACAGCTTGGCAGCATTACCGGCAAGTCGGAAAACGATATCCAGATGTTCCTGGGTGTCCCGTATGCAAAGCCCCCGGTGGGTGAACGACGCTTCCAGGCACCGGAACTACACGGACCCTGGTCTGGCACGCTGGATGCCACCAGGCTGGGTAACAGGGCGATGCAACCTGGAAACCCGACCGCTCCGCCGTCGCCAGAGCCATTCAGTGAGGACTGTCTGACCGTGGACATCTACACACCTGCAGCGGACGGTCGTGCCCGACCGGTGTTGTTCTGGATTCACGGCGGCGCCTACTACATCGGCTCCGGCAACGACCATGACGGCTCTATTCTTGCTGCCCAGGGCGACGTAGTGGTGGTTGCCGTCAACTATCGGCTCGGTGTGTTTGGTTTTCTCGATCTGTCAAAGTACGACGACGACCTGGCAGGATCGGCATCCAACGGTTTCCGCGACCAGATTCTGGCGCTGACCTGGGTGCGGGATAACATCGCCGATTACGGGGGTGACCCCAACAACGTGACCATCTTTGGCGAATCCGCCGGTGGTGGTGCGGTCAATGCAATTCTGGCTGCACCCTCTGCAGACGGCCTGTATCACCGGGCGATTGCCCACAGTGGCACCGCGATCACCAATCCGCCAGCATCACTGGCAACAAAATTGGCCGCATACCTGGAAGTGGATGAGAGTGAATTGCTCACTCACCTCAAAGCGCTCTCGGCTGAAGATCTGCTGGCGGCCCAACTCGGCGCCGGTGTTTTGGGTGAGGCCTGCGTTGACGGCGTGGTGGTCACGCGGGATACCTACCAGGCGTTTAAAGAGCGCGGCACCCGCGGTGTGCCTTACCTCGCCGGTTCCAATCTGGATGAAGGCACCTTTATGACGTCGTTCGCCCCCGAAGGAACTCCCTTCGACCCAATGACTGCTGTCCTGGGAGCAATGCCCTTTGACCTCCTCCCGGTCGGTACGGAACCCGCCGAATATCTGGCTGCGCTGCAGCAAGCTTACCCCGACGATGATGGAAAGACCCTTTACCAACGCGTCTATACCGAGATGTTCCGCCGTGCGGCTATCTGCACTTGCGACGCCGCCTCGGCGGCCGGTGCAAGCGCCTGGCTGTATCGTTTCGACCTCCCTTCGTCCATCAACGACGGCGCGCTCGGCGCCACCCACGGCTGTGAGGTTGCATTTACGTTCAACGACTATGCGCATCCGGAGATTTCGCGCATTCCCTTCGCCCACTACCACGATCCGAAGGACCCGGTGGTCCTGCAACTGGCGCAGCAGTGGTCAAATACGGTGCTGGCCTTCGCGCGCACTGGCGATCCCAACGGCGCCGGTCTGCCGCACTGGAACCCTTATTCGGCCGATCAACGTGAGGTCATGATCCTGGACGCCGCATCAAGGATTGAGCACGACCCTGATAGCCAATTGCGTAAGCGGTGGGGTGACGCGTAGGGCAACGGCAACGGATGACTCTACGTGAATGATTCAGCCAGTAGCACAGACAAAGCTAACCGAGCCGATATCAATCGTGTTCAAGTGTTCACGCAACTGTGCTGTTATGCCTTGTCAACATGTTCAATGCTCTGGACCGAGGGGCGCTGGGTGGTTGAGTCGTCGCTAACAAAAGGAGCAAAGAAACGATGACCATCATGATAGAAGCCGAGCATATCCTGGGCGATTCGACACCCGCCGCATTCGCTAACTACGTCAAGGTTTATGGGGAAACCATGATCCCGGCAATGAACGATGTCGGGTATAACCTGATTGGGGCCTGGCGCCAGGTGAGTGGTCCTCTCGGGCGGGATCTGTTCCTCACGACTGCCGAGTCAATGACCGCCTTGGAAAAGATTGGGCCCAGATTGCTCGAGCATAAATCCCTGACAGAGGGCATGTCTCGCTGGGCGAAGCTCGGATTCACGGTGGACGAAGTCCTCAAGACCGGGAGACCCTTCGAATTTTCCGATGAACGTCGCCTTCAGCAAGGAGTAGCCAATACCGGCAGCGCCCCCCGATGCTACCGCCTAATTCGTCGTCGCGTTGGCGCCCCTGGGATGGCTGCCGCGAGTGAAGCACTCGCCGATCTGGCCGACGGGCTCGAGGCCGCGGGAAGCTGGCAACTCTTTGCCGCTTACCAAACGACGTACGGCGACCGCCGCGAGATGAGTGAGATCTGGATTACAGACAACATCACCCGGGAATGGTATCCCCACGCCGCCTCAACGGAGGTGCTTGCCAGCCTTGATGCGGTCACCTATGACGCCTCAATTCATCTACTGGATCCGCTCCCCTTCTCCAAGGCCCAGTAATCTAACCAATCATGAAACTTTTACTACTCGTCTGAGGGTGTCGATATTTAGCCGGGCGAATATTTAAAAGCCTTTGTCTACGCCGAATAGAATCATTGCGCTATCTTGTTACCGTTGCAATCTGGGCAGGTCTTCGCAACAACCGGTGACCTTGTCAGCGAGGTTTACGTCAGCCTCAGGCACAAAAAGACTGAAGTGTAAAAAGATTTGGGAAGGTCTCTGGTTCTATACCAATCAGGTATTCGTCACGACAAGAAGAAGACAGACCAGCCGTTCTTCAACAAGTAGCAACCTAAATGGAGGAATTAAACCCAAGAAGTTGAAGCGAGAAAACGTATCTGAAGAAAACAACCTTCCCGTTCACGTGAACTGCTTCCGCAGCGCAGCCCTAAAGTCTGCTTCGTACACTTGCTCCGGTGCTTCGCGCACCATCTTATCCGCCGCGTGCGCGTCGTCGCCAACGAGAATTCTCCACCGGTCGTTGCGCACGCCGTCGAGGATGATCAAAGCCGCCTGCCCCGCGCTGAGGTGTGCCTTATTGCTAAAGTCATCTAACTGCTGCTGGATCGCCGCGTGACTCTGCTCGTCGCTGTCGTTTCCGTCCGGCATGCCACGTTCGACCATCCGCCTGCGAATCTTCGCAATGTCGGCAGCACTCATGCCCTTCGGTGTCGGTCGGCCGAGCACCTTGTCGATGTTGATCACCAGCGAAGAGCCAATGTGGCCAGGCATCACGACCGCCACCTTGAGGTGTGGCGCATTGGTTCGGAGCTCGTTGACCAGGGCCTCGGAGAAGCCTTTCACCGAAAATTTTGTCGTACTGTAGACGGTGTTCGTTATTGCCCAGAAGCCGTCTATGCTGCTCGTGTTGACGATGTCTCCCTCGCTGCCTGCCACCAGCAACGGCATGAACGCGCGGCCGCAGTAAAACGCGCCGAGTCAGCAAACGCCTAAGGTGCGATCCCAGTCCGCCCCCTTGTTGATTAGAAAGTTGATTAGAAAGTTGATTAGAAAGTTGATTAGAAAGTTGATTAGAAAACTTTCGCCGCCACCGACACCAGCCTTATTGAATAACAGCTTGACGTTATCGAGGTCGTGCAGGTTCAGCGCGGCATCCCAGAACGCGAGGACTTGGGTTTCGTTTGGCTACGTCAAACAAATGAGTGGGCGCATGTACCGAGGGCGAGGCCTGCGTGCACAACTGCTTTGTTTCGCGCATGTTTTCTTCGGATACGTAGCAGGTCCCGACGTGACATCCCGCCGCTGCCAGTTGCAGCACCAGCTCACGTCCTATACTGGTGCCGCCACCAGTGACGAATGCGAGCTTGCCTTTAAAATCTTTCATCACGCTATCATCTAGGCCGATGTTTCCGCGCAGCTCAATCCCGGTGCCCCGATGATGCTATCGTCAATACCGGGAAACGAACTGCTTTTAAGCCTGATTGATTGGGTGCTCCCTAAAACTGATAGGAAGCCTCAAGCCCAAAGTTCCTTGGTCTAGCGTAAGAATTAACCGTCCCGAAAGCCGATGTGCCGCCGTTCCACACGAGAATTTCGTCATTGGACAGATTTCTGCCATACAGAGATACCCGCCACTGGTTCTGGGCGGCTTCACGTATTGTGAAGCGTATATTAGCGATGTCGTACTTCGGAACCTCCAGAGTATTGCTTACATCGGACCAGGTGTCGTCTTGGCCTGACCAGTCGAGGCGTACCTCTCCTTCGATACCGGCTGTCACTGGGAACATATAAGCGGCCGATACGCTCCATTTCAATTCGGGAGCATCTGGGAGTCTATTACCCTTGGCTTGAGCAAGACCGCCTTTAGGTTGAAAGGCCGAATCGATTTCTGCTTCAACCCACTGGACACCCAGTCGCAAGAAGAGACGCTCGGTAACCATCCCGGAAGCATTCACGTCAAAACCGAAGCTATGGGCTTCACCGACATTACTGTTGAACGTCAAAGCCGAAGTTATGCCTGCTAGTTCCCCTGCATCTTGCAGGAGTATCGCGTCTTCCCAATCGAAGTAGAATACGGAAGTTGCAAGATTCACACGGCCATCCCATAACCTGAGCTTCGCGCCCAACTCGTAATTGATCGCCTCATCACCCTCAAAGTCCAACTTAGATTCCACATCTGCAATTCTCTCCGAAACTGAAGCAGTACTCCCGTCCCGGGTAGGCAGGTCGATATCACCGGAGGTTTCCAGAATGCCATTCAGCAGGCCTAGATCAAAATTGAGATCGCCATTGTAGCCGCCCGGACGAAATCCGGTGCTAACGATGCCGTAAAACATCATTTCATCATTCGGCCGCCAGGTCAGACCAACCCTGGGCGTCACCTTCTGGTCGTCAGTTCCGCTACTCACGCGCGAGAACTCCTGCTTCATGTCTGTGTATCGCACACCGGCGCTAACTTCCCAGGCATCGGACAACCTGTAACTGATATCGCCGAAAATCGCATATTCTTCAAGGCTGTTTTCAGGGCTATTTTCGGGTGCTAGCAAGAAGCTCTCATATTGCGGCCGCCATACTTCTGTGGCGGCGCTCAGTGTAAAAGGAGCGTTTCTTTGAGTGATATCTTTGCTGTCCTTGTAGAAAAAGCCTGCCATCCATCCAAAAGGACCATCGCCATTGGAAACCAAACGAAACTCCTGCGCAAAACGTTCTGAGTCGATAAAGAACGTCCCGGCAAACGACGTCATATTAGTCATATCCTGAGGATTCGCAGTAAAAGGGATGGGGGCACTAGGATCACCGACCGGATCCAATTGAAAATTATTAACGAGTGCCGCGAAGTAGTCGATTAGGTGCAAACCAGATTCCAAAAACTCCTGGGAAAAACTCGCATCCCGATCGAAATAGGACGTGGAAGAGAGAAAATCCGCTCCGGGTAACGCGTACTCAAACACCAGGTTATACTGCTTCAGATCATCGTAAGATCCGGGGGCGAATGGCGATGGAGCCGTTTCGACAAAATAAGGTGCTGTAGACCAGGCATAGCTTTCCGTTTCGGATTCGATGGTGTACGCGGTAAGTTTAGCGGACAGTTTTTCCGTAGCCTGCCATTTAGCAGTCAGCCTTCCCCCACGCTGCGTCTCGGTGTTTATATCTGTTTCCACGCTGGTTCCAGCAATTGTTTGCCGGTCAAGATAGCCCGGCACCTCTGTTGAGAATCCCACTAGCCTGACGGCGAACTTGTCTTCAACCAGGGGGATGTTAACCATCCCATCGAAACGATAGCCGTAATCGTCGGACTCACTCATGCCATTAACGTTGACCTGGACTTTAGAGTCCCACTCGCTAAGATCCGGTTGATTGCTGATATAGCGGATGGTGCCCGCCATCGATCCCTCGCCGAATAGAGTGCCCTGGGGTCCGTTGAGGACCTCGACTCGCGCCAGGTCGAACATCGCACCGCCGATCTGCCGATCCGGTTCCTGTCCGCCGGTCACCGGCGTTTCATCGATGTATATGGAAGTCATGGATTTAGTTTGGTTGGGTGCCTCGTAACCGGATATCGCTTTGATACCCCGTATGCTGATGTTGGTTCTGGACGAATCAGTTTGCACAACATTGAGGCTGGGAACGACAAGGCCCAGGTCGGCTAGGTTCTGAAGGCCCATGCTTTCGATCATCGAATTATCTAACGCCATCATAGAAAGGGGCGTGTCCATCTCCGCCGTGTCCCTGTAAGTGGCCGTAACTACAACCTCCTCCAACGCCAGTGCTTTCTTTTTTGCTACCGTTTCAGTGTCACTCGCTGCATGAGTGGCGGCAGGTAATAAGGCCAAAATGCCGAAAAAAGCCAGTGGAAATGTCACGATCTTGACAGGCCAATCGCTTCTTCCGATAAAGTTTCTTGAGATCATGTTTACCTCTTCAATTTTGATTAGGTTATTAAGCCGACGCACTACTGAATACTGATTCAATATTCAGTTTATGTCAAACTCAATATTGAATAGTTTTGCAATTTATTTAGAACGCAAGTCGTAATTCCCGTCCGAACCCTATTTGCCGTCGCCCCATAGCAAAAACGCAGGAAATCACACCACGCCATAAGCCTTTCGTAATTCTTCCTCATCCGGGCCCGCACCGTTCGGGTCGCCCATGCGAGGGCTGCTATATGGTCTTCATAACCTCGGTTAGCGCTCCCCGCGTATTTCGGACCCCATCGGCCTACATCAAGAAAACCAAAAATCCTCAGGCAGTAATTGATCGACACCAACACAATGTCATTATTCCGAGCTAATGTGGTGCCGTCGTATAGGTTGGCGGAGTCCTGGATTAACTCGCCACCGTGAATCCAGAGGATCACTGGACACGGTTTGCCTCCTGTCCCGGGGGTGTAGATGTTCAAGCACAGGAAACCCTCACTCTCAGCGCCAGGTTCTCTTCCAACCATGACTTCCTGATCAGCCCGCGGCTGCGGGCAAAAGTTTGGGAAATGGGTCGCATAAAAGGTCCCTGTCCAGGCAGCGCTGCGGCCGATGGCCGCCAGCGTCAACTGCCAACCGGTGCTGCCTCGTATGGCAACCCCAGAAAAACGTCAACGCCGTCGTTGTGTAAGCCCTAAACCTTGCCTAATCGAGTCTTAACTACCGTCATCGCTCTCCCTTTGAGCTTGAAACACGCGTTCCAACCGAGTGCCTTACGAAATGGTTCCATGGAGAGGCTCCGAAAAATATGCCAACTCAGGGGCTCGATATTGGGTGACTGGTTCCAACAGCAAATACTTTATGCAACGCACAACCTCCAGTTCATAAGCTGTCCGCGCAGCGAGTTGTTGCAGTTGAAGTTGCAGTTGAAGTTGCAGTTGAAGTTGCAGTTGAAGTTGCAGTTGCAGTTGCAGTTGCAGTTGCAGTTGCAGTTGCAGTTGCAGTTGCAGTTGCAGTTGCAGTTGCAGTTGCAGTTGCAGTTGCAGTTGACTGAATATTGATTCAACATTCTACTTATGCCAAAAATTGTAAACCCAACAGTAAACTGGCTATCTCATCCTTGCTAAGTAGACTCGTTCCCGACCTCTTGGTTAAGCACGTTAATCATCCCTGAGACGAGTTCGTGATCACAATCGTTATAAAAACGCCCGGAAGTGGGTTGACACTGGATTTAACTGGTTTCGTGACACAAAACTCCAAAAACGTTAACACTGACATTTGATTTCGACTGGATGAAGAAAACAACGGATTGCGGTGTGTACCAGAGGCCGAAACTAAACAGGAGATATTATGAAAGCATTTCAAGTAACAGAAAATGGCAAACCACTTGTAGAAGTAGAACTGAAAACACCAACACCAACGGGCCAGGAAATTCTGCTAAAGACGATATCGTGTGGGGTTTGTCATTCAGATATTCATATACACGATGGTTATTTTGACTTGGGCGGCGGAGCGAAGCTGCCAACGCCTCTCGTGGAACCTTTAACCATGGGTCATGAAATATTTGGGGAAGTTATTGCAGTTGGAAATAGCGTTTCGAATGTGAATGTGGGTGAAAAATATGTTGCTTACCCATGGATAGGCTGTGGAAATTGTGAGCTTTGTAATGCCGACAAAACGCAATACTGTATGAACAATACAAACATCGGCATCAACGTCGGTGGCGGGTATGGCGATCATGTATTGGTCCCTGGAGAACAATATCTATTCGATGCAGGAGCTACCCCGGATAGCCTGGCCGGTAGCTATGCATGTAGAGGCCTTACTGCTTTTAGCGCGCTAAAAAAAGCCGGGCCTTTTCCTCAGGATAATTCCTTGGTCATCATCAGCGCGGGTGGTTTAGGTCTTCTGGCTTTAAAAATTGCCATAGCAAAATATGGCATTAATCCGATCGTCATTGATATTGATGACGACAAGCTAAAAGTAGCGAAAGAGTTGGGCGCTTCTGCTGTCATTAACTCTTCATCTGAGGGCGCCGCAGCAAAAATACTTGAACTGACTGGCGGTGGGGCAAGGTCTATCGTCGATTTTGTCGGTGCCGAAGCTACAGCTAATTTGGGTTATCAATGCCTAACCAGAGGCGGGACACTAGTAGTTGTTGGCCTATTCGGCGGCCAGATCACGGTTGCTTTGCCCGTACACGTTTTGACAGAAAAGAAACTCATCGGTTCTTATGTCGGAAGCTTAGGAGAAATGAAAGAACTAATGGCACTTGTTGCGGATGGAAAAATTGAGCCCGTAGAAGTTGAATCAAGAAACGTATCTGAAGCAAACAGGACGCTTGAAGAAATGAAAGCAGGAAAGCTTTTAGGCCTGGTCGCTTTAACCCATAGCTAAGCCTATGGTGCCGGCCGGAGCGCTGAAAGCTGGCGTCATCGACCGGCTTTTGCCGACGGGAATGAAATAGAAACGGCAATCAAGATCGCAGAGATATTAGCGAAGTCGCCGGGTAAGCATATGCGTTACCCACACAGCACCTGCGCAAAGAATGGCGTTGGAATAATGAAAGCCAATTTCTACACAAACGATACCTGACTTTTTACAAAAGGGTTTGCAGCTTGGCCGCTAACCCGGCCACGGTGTCTATCCAATGCTGATCACGTACGCCAGCAGTATATTTTGACAACGCCTGACGTTCGCCGATAAGTAGCACGTGGGACAATCCCTCTGGACCAGCCACCACTTCAGGTTGGGCACCGGCTTCATTCAACCAGAAATCTCCGAAGGTCTTTGTCACACCATCAACTCTGCAAGCACCCTCCACCACCACATGGAGCGTCTCGGTGCCGAGGTTACCGGCTGGCACGACTCCGGCGCCAGGATCACCCTTCAACAACACCAGAACCGGCCCAACCCTGCGATCGCCCATGAGAGAAACGGTCGCGCGAATACCCGGTGAAACTTCGTCCCAGTCCTTGGCAGTGTCAAAACTGCTATCAAGATGGCCAAGTGATGTTTCGCCCAGGCTCGAGGCAATAGCAGACCCCTCTGGGCTCGGGTGCGCATCCTGAATACCCAACTTATCAGAGAATGGCTTTTGCTGGACTGCGGCTTGCTCCTGAAGTTTTTTGTCAACCGGACAGGCCGGCCAGCCACGACGGTCGCCAAAAATCAGCACGCCATAGCCACCCTTCGGGCCCCAGGCCACGTTGTCGCCGGGATAAGAGATGCTGCCGTCCTGGAAGCGAAATTGCCCATCGGCATAGGCATATTTACCCACATTGGTCGTCCCAAGAATGGACATCCGCCAGGTATCCGAGTCGTGCCCATGGGCCGGTCCCCGGGGCATCTCGTCTTCCATCGGCCCAAAACAACTAAACAATATATAGGGCCCTGCCGTGTCGTCGCCCATCAGTAAGTCGAGCGATTTGCCAACCCCAAAAAATCGCCGCCAACCTTCCACGTCACGATAAGACAGATTTAGCTGACCATTAACAGCCGGATCGATCTTTCCAACCGGTGTTGAATACATAACAATTTCTCCAATTTTTAATCCGCGTCAAGTCTTAATGAGTACCTGGTAAATAACAAACACGGGCAACATCTAGATCTAGCCCTAGCCCTAGCCCTAACCCCTTAGTAGTATCGTTTTTTCACGACACTAATTCGTTCCTGATGTGTTTTGCAGCAACAAAAAAGTGAATCGACGCCCAACCTATGATCGTGACACTACCGATCATGGCATAACGCAGGCTTTCGCTACCCAACTCTGGCGCCAGTGCATCACTGAGCAGCCCGATAAGTAGCGGTCCCGCGCCAACACCGATGAGATTCGTCGCGAACATAATTCCTGCCATTCCCATACCGCGAAGGTGTGCGGGCAACACGCTTTGCATACTCGTCAAAACGAGCGCCACGAAGGATGTGGTGATGACAATGGTGACGCCCAGCATCGCGCACGCCATATAAATGTTGTCGAGATAAAGAGTCAACATCCAGGTTGGTACGGTCAATGAACTGGCAATTCCGGGCCACCACAACTCCCAGCGCCGATCGCGCCGCACGGCTAGCGGTCCAAGCGCTGCGCCGAGCATCACGCCTGCTATCGTGCACAATCCAACCACGCCACCGAGCAATGCGCCCACTTCGCTTAAGGACAGGCCGTGGCTGCGCATGAAAAATGCGCCGAACCAGGCGCTTATACCGGCGCCGCCGAATGATCCGATGCCATAGGCAATAAAGACGTGCAACATCGTCCGTCGGCGCAGTACCTGGCCAATTGCCTGATACCAGGTGATGTCTGTATCGAACTGCTCTGTGGTGTTCTGGAAGCGGCCTCGCAGGGGGTCCCGCAAAGTCGTGACCAGAATGATAGCGAGCAACACCCCAGGCAGACCCATGGCAAAAAACGCGACTCGCCACCCATAGTGGTCGGCGATCACCCCGACCAAAGCCAGTCCTAACGTCCCCCCGGCCGCGCCGCCCAGTTGATACCAACTCATTCCCCGGCTACGATTCTCCGGCGTGTAATAGTCCCCCATCATCGACACAGACGCCGGGGCGCCCCCGGCTTCGCCTATACCGATTACGACCCTTGTCAGCGCCAACTGAATAAAATTTTGAGCAAAACCGGCGACCGCGGTCGCAGTACTCCACACCGCCAGACACACCGCTAACAGTTTTACCCTACTGCGAGTATCTGCCAGACGCGCCAGAGGTATCCCGAACAATGCATAGGTCAGACTGAAAGCGAAGCCAGTAAGCAGTCCAAGCTGCGTATCGGTCAAACCAAGGTCTGCCTTGATCGGCTCAATCAGAATCGACATAGCCGCCCTGTCCAGCGCATGAAACAGGTTGACAAAGCCGAGCAATACCGTCGCATGAACGAGCACCCCGCGGCTGACAGCGGCTCCGCCAGCCGGGTCAGTGCTCTGGTCAGGCGTCGAAGGGCCCCCGTTTACCACCGGTGAACTGCTCATTTGTCAAATTCCAACAGTTCCACATCGAAACCCAATTTTTCGAGGCCCTGCAGGAAGGCATACCTACCACCAGGTGCAGCGCCCATCGCGGGGAAGATACCGTTCTGCAACAACGCCAAACCAACGTTTTCCAGATCACTAATGACGTGCTCCATCCCATTGACGATAAAGGCTAGGTGATGGATGCCGTTGCCTTTTTGGGCCAGGCAGTCCTGAAAAACGCTTGGACCTTCAACAGGTTCTATAAACTCCAGCACGATGTTCTTCAAAGGAATATAACCAACCCGGGCACGCCCCTCTGTCGGTTCGCCGCGATAAAGACTCTGGGTCGCCTCATGAGACCCGGTGACACTTGACGTTGGTGTTTCAATGCCGAACAAATCGGCAAATATTGCTAAATATTTTTCGACATCGTCTACGACAAAAGCAATTTTTAGAACGTTGTGCGGTAACAAAGATTTCAAGCGTGTCTCCTTTGATCAAGTTTCCTTGGCATTAATCTTCAATCTGGCTATCAAACCACCTCAAATGCCGAGATCTTTCAGGCTGTAGTTCTTGAGCCGCGTTCTGGCTGAGTCGTTCCAGCGAAATTGGTCTTCGAAGCCGACGAACGGCTGGTAGACATAGGGAGTTTCAGATGCGAAGCGTTGGGCGCGAGCGTCGATGGCCGTGGCGATCACGCTCGAACGCTCGAAGATTCTAGCGGCGTCATAGACTTCGTTCTCACCGGCAACCAGGGCGCCGTGCTGTCCGATCACGGCGGCGCGGCGGTGAAAACCGAACGTGAGCGACACCCGCTGGTCCGGGGAGGTGTTGGCAAACGAACCATGCAGTATCTGGCGATTGGCGACAGTCACCGAGCCAGCTTCACAAAAGAGTGGCACCGCAGTCGGCAGGCGGTCAGAGCCGCCGTTGGCCTCGACCATCTGCTTGATATCGACCTTGCCGAGCTTGTGCGTACCTGGCACCACCCACAGACAGTTGGCCGGTGTGCTGCGGTAGAGCTGAACCTGAAAGTTAAACCCATGGCTACCTTCGTCCCAGTCCGGCGAGCCCCAGTGGGTGACACCGTCCTGGTGCCAGGCCACGGACGCCCCAAGACCTGACTGCTTAATGAAGATGGCATCGTTGTACGGCACGAAATCCGGGCCGTTGATGGCCTCTGCCACGGCAAGCAGACCCGGATGTCCATACACCCTAAGTCCGGCGTCCATCGCCTCACACATGTTGAACATCAAATAGATGACCTTGTCTGGGGTTTCGCCGTCCGGCACCGGTTCGAGCATCTTGGATGGATGCCGGCCACCACCGGCCGCGGTGCCCCCCAACGGATCGCTCAGGGGCGCCACCCACAAATAAGTATCCCGCTCGAGATCAAAACCCAACGGCGGTTGGCCAGCCACATCGACTTTTGCGCCGGGGGCGACCGGTGCTCGTCGCACCATATCGTTGACCCCCGTACGTAGCTCCTCGAGTTCGACCTGGTCGATCACGTCTTCGAAGACATAAAACCCATGGGTCCAATAAGCGGCGCGGATGTTCGGGTGCAGCGCGCCGTCGGCTGCAAATCGCAGCGGACCCCGGTTGTTTAGCGTGAGCGCGAGCGCACGCCCTTCTTCCATGTAATCGGCCATGTCGGCTGCATGTTGAGCGGCTGTCGGCCTCTTTCGGTATTCGACCTGGTTACCCTTCTGATCCGAGACGGAATTTTTCAATTGTGTCTCATTCATCTTGTCGCCCCTTATTTATTTTGGTTAGCAATCTCTTCATTTTACTGCCTGAATTCCAGCCCTTCGTGGTCGCCTGCGTTTCGCCAGTCTTCAAGAAGTTTGAAGAATGCCAGTGGCCCTTGCGGGTACACGGTAATGGCGCCGCTGGATTTACCCTCGCCGTTGAAGTAACTGGGCGTGCACTCGCCCTGACCTAGGAAGGGGGGCGCCACGGTACTTTGAATCATCTTGGTCCAAGCCGATTCAGCCTCTTCAGTTACCTCGACCTCACGTACGCCCTCTGCGAGGGCGCGGCCGATGATGTACGTCAACTGCCTCGCGGCCTCATCGACCAGGTGTGTGAAGTTCGAAGTTAGCCCGCCTTGTTTGGCCCCTACGATAAATGCGTTCGGAAAGCCGTGAGTGTGCGTGCCGTGCAAACTACGCATGTCCTCGCCCCAATGCGCTGACAACTTGCGACCGTCCCGACCGATCAATTCGTAGCCGATTCGCTGGGTGAACGCAGTGCCCACCTCGAAGCCCGTTGCGTAAATGAGACAATCAACTTCGTACTCTACGCCATCGACCACAACGGCGTTCTCGGTGATACGTTCGCAACCCTTGCCGTCGGTGTCGACCAGCTTCACGGCCGGTTCGTTGAAGGCCTGCAGGAACTCGTCGTGGAAGCACGGCCGCTTACAGAACAGCGCATACCACGGCTTAAGGGCCGCTGCCGTGGCCGGATCCTGGACGTGTTCGTCGACCCGGGTCCGCAACTCGTTCATCTTGCCCATATTCATGCGCTCCATCAGCGCACCGAACTCTTCCGGTGACATCTCGGCCCCGGCCTTCATGTGCTCGAGGATTCGGGCGATGAGGTCTGTCCAGGCGTCGTCCACCAGATCCTCGGTGACATCACCACCATGGGTCATCGCAGTGAAGTTCTCGATCCGCCTGGCCTGCCATCCCGGTTCCAGAGAAGTAGCCCACTCTGGATCGGTCGGTCGGTTGTTGCGCACGTCGATCGTCGAAGCAGTGCGTTGGAACACGCTGAGTTCCCTGCACGCCTGGGCAAGGTGAGGAACGATCTGCACCGAGGTAGCGCCAGTGCCGATGAGACCCACCCGCTTATCTCGGAGCTTGTCCTGTCCGCCGAGCACGTCGCCGCCGGTGTAGTCGTAATCCCACCGACTGGTGTGGAAAGAGTGCCCTTTGAAGTTCTCAATTCCTGGTATGCCCGGTAGCTTCGGCCGGTGCAGCGGCCCGTTACCGATGACAATGAACTGGGCCCGTATAGCATCGCCGCGGTTAGTGTAGATAATCCATCGCGATACTTCGGCATCCCATTCGACGGCGGTGATCTCTGTCGAGAGGCAGGCATTGTCGTAAAGTTCAAAGTGCTTGGCGATTCGTCGACAGTGCTCCTGGATCTCCGGAGCATGAACGTACTTCTCCGTCGGGACATAGCCGGTCTCTTCGAGCAGCGGCAAGTAGACATATGAATCGATGTCGCACTGTGCACCGGGGTAGCGGTTCCAGTACCAAGTGCCTCCAACGTCGCCGGCTTTGTCGATGAGGCGCACGTCGGTGATCCCCGCCTGTACCAGGCGTGCGCCGACCGTAAGCCCCGAGAGCCCGGCACCGATCAACGCCACTGTCACGTCGTCCGCCAGCGGCTCCCGCGGTTTCACCTCGCTATAGGGGTCGTCGAGAAAATGAGCGTATTGCCCCTTGAGCTCAACAAATTGACTGATGCCGTCTGTGCGCATGCGCTTCTCGCGTTCTACGCGGTACCTTGCCCGGATCGCTTCGGCGTCAAGGTCGGAATTGTCTGTCTCTGTCATGGGATTCCTTGCTAGGTAGATGATGGAAGATTCACCGCTCTCTGTGTCACGCGCTTTTCCGAAGCGTGCCAGACCATCGGCCGTGGAGTATTGGCGCATCGAAGCGTCGTTTTCCACCGGGGGCTCCTGCCTGTTTTCTCTCTTTGTATTCCTTATCTTTAGCTGGCCTATCCCAAAAACATAAAGTCTCTTAACGATTCTTTTTGCGCAGGTCGTTTGAGGCTATTCTCTTGTTCGTCAGGCATCAACCTGAAAAAGCGGACCGCACCACCGATGGCCGTCGCCGAAAAACCAGGGACTGATCGTTGTATCAAACTGAATTTTGATTCAATATTCAGTTTATCTTAAAACAAATCGTGTTGTAAATGTCTAAATGGAGGTTGAGTTGGCACGCTACATTCTGAAACGCCTTGCCCTGATTGTGCCAACATTGCTTGGCATCATCACCGTAAATTTCTTCATCGTGCAACTTGCGCCGGGCGGACCGGTGGACCAGATGATTGCCAAGATCAGTGGCGAGGCTATATCGGTCACTTCCCGCATCGCGGGTACGGCCGTTGATCAAAGCCTATCGGAACCGACCACACAATACGCCGGCGCAGAAGGCATCGACCCTGCCATGATCAAAGCGCTGGAAAAACAGTTCGGCTTTGATCGACCTCTGCATGAGCGTTATTTCCAAATGTTGTGGAATTATCTGCGCTTTGATCTGGGGGAAAGTTACTACCAGAATCGACGCGTGGCGGACCTGGTGATGGAAAGGTTCCCGGTGTCAATTTCGCTCGGTCTCTGGTCGATGTTGCTGACCTATCTCATTTCGATTCCACTGGGCGTTGCCAAGGCGGTACGCGATGGCAGCCGTTTCGATGTCTGGACCAGCGCGGCGATTTTCATGGGTTACGCGACGCCCGGTTTCATGTTTGCCATCCTACTGATTGTAGTGTTCGCCGGGGGCAGCTACTACGACCTCTTCCCTTTAAAGGGACTGGTATCGGATAATTTTTCCGAGTTGTCCTGGTCCGGTAAGATTGCCGACTACTTCTGGCACATAACCCTGCCGGTAGCGGCGTTGACGATTGGTAGTTTCGCGACGCTGACAATGCTCACCAAGAACTCTTTTATCGAGGAACTCTCCAAGCAGTTCGTGCTCACAGCGCGCGCCAAGGGCCTGGACGAGCGGCGAGTGCTGTACGGGCACGTGTTCAGGAATGCCATGTTGGTTGTCGTGGCCGGTTTCCCGGCGACACTGATTGGCGTGCTGTTTACCGGTGCGATGCTGATCGAGGTGATTTTTTCTTTAAATGGTCTGGGGTTGCTGGGATTTGAGGCGACCCTTACCCGCGATTACCCAATCATATTCGGTACCCTGTACGTCTTTACCCTCCTCGGACTGCTGTTGCACCTAATAGGTGACATTACCTATACGCTGGTCGACCCCCGCATTGATTTTGAAACGCGGGGTGCATAAGGGTGCATAGGGCTATGAATCTGACGCCCCTGACGCGTCGTCGCCTCGCCAGCTTTCGCGCCAACAAGCGCGGCTTCTGGTCACTGCGAATTTTCATCGTGCTATTGGTACTTAGTCTGTTTGCAGAACTCATCGCCAACGACAAACCGCTGTTGCTTGGCTATGACGACCAGGTCTTCGTGCCGATCCTGTTTCACTATCCTGAAACCGCGTTCGGCGGCGTCCTGCATTCGGAAGCGGCCTATCGCGACCCGGAGGTCAAGGCCTTGATCGAAGCCGGGCGCGGCTGGATGCTGTGGCCGCCAGTTCCGTACAGTTACAACACTATCGACTGGCAAATTAACGAGCCGGTACCATCGCCGCCGTCGGCGCGCCACTGGCTGGGTACCGATAATGTTGCGCGGGATGTGGTGGCGCGCATCATTTATGGTTTCAGATTGTCGGTGTTATTCGGTCTGGTACTGACGCTTCTGAGTTCTATTGTCGGCATTGGTGTCGGTGCCGTACAGGGCTTTTTCGGTGGCTGGGTGGACCTGATCGGCCAGCGCCTGGTGGAAATCTGGGCCGGTATGCCGGTGCTGTTCCTGCTCATCATTCTGGCGAGCCTGGTGCAAACCAGTGTATTCATGCTGCTTTGCCTGCTGCTGTTATTTTCCTGGATGCAGTTGGTGGCGGTTGTCAGGGCGGAATTTCTGCGCACTCGCAACTTCGATTATGTACAAGCCTCTCGATCGCTTGGGGTGTCGAACTTCGACATCATGCGCCAGGACGTGCTACCCAATGCGATGGTAGCTGCGTTGACCTTCCTGCCCTTTATTTTGACCGGTTCCATTACCACCCTGACGTCCCTCGATTTTCTCGGTTTTGGCTTACCAGCTGGCTCGCCGTCGCTAGGCGAACTGCTCGCGCAGGGTAAGTCCAACCTGCAGGCGCCCTGGCTCGGATTGTCCGGCTTTTTTACCCTGCTTGTCATGTTGACCTTGCTGATCTTTATCGGCGAAGCGGTCCGCGATGCGTTCGATCCGCGCCGCTCTGTTGTGGGTGTCGATGCGCCATGAGTGATCGGATCTTAGCGGTGAGTGATCTGTCGGTGGCTTTCCACGGTAAAGCGGTGGTCCATGGTGTGAACCTGCATATCGATCGGGGCGAGACCCTCGCGCTGGTGGGTGAGTCCGGTTCCGGCAAGTCCGTGACTGCGCTGTCAATTCCGCAGTTGCTGCCCTACTCCCAGGCAGGACATCCAACAGGCTCAATACGCCTCGATGGTATTGAAATGATCGATGCCTCGAAAGCGACCCTGCTCAAGATGCGGGGCAATCGAGTCAGCATGATCTTCCAGGAACCCATGACGTCGCTAAATCCACTGCATACGATTGAACGCCAAGTTGGCGAGGTGTTGTTTGTACACCAGCGGCTTGGCCGGGATGCCGTCCGCAAGCGTACTTTGGAACTGCTGGAGTTGGTGGGCTTACAGCGAGCGAGCGAACGGCTCACCGCCTTTCCTCACGAACTCTCCGGTGGCCAGCGCCAGCGAGTGATGATCGCAATGGCGCTTGCTAACGAGCCGGATCTGCTTATTGCCGATGAACCGACAACGGCGCTTGATGTCACCGTCCAGGCGCAAATATTGACCCTGTTGAAAGACTTGCAAGCCCGGCTCAACATGGCGCTGCTGCTCATTACCCACGATCTGGGAATTGTGCGCAAGATCGCCGATCGGGTGTGCGTTATGCATGACGGGCTCATTGTCGAGGAAGCCCCAACGAAAACTCTGTTTACGGCTCCAGCCCATGCCTATACCCGGACGCTCCTGACCGCGCAACCGAAAGGCAACCCTGTGCCCGCCCCGCCAGATGCGGCGCCGTTGCTGCAAGCTGAGGGCATCTCCGTACACTTCCCGATTGGCCAGGGTTTTCTCAAGGCGGGGCGCGTCCTGAAAGCCGTCGATGCGGTTTCCTTCACCGTGCGCAAGGGCCACACCACCGGCGTTGTCGGTGAGTCTGGGTCGGGTAAGACCACCCTCGGGATGGCGCTGCTACGGCTGGTTCGCAGCAAGGGTCGCATTGTCTTTGACGGCGAAGAGGTCCACGGACTTAGCAACAAAGCATTGAGGCCCTATCGGCGCCGAATGCAGGTTGTGTTCCAGGATCCCTATGGCTCCTTGTCACCAAGGCGTTCGGTTCGGCAGATTATCGAGCAGGGCCTGCGCGTACATGAACCGCAGTTCGATGAAGCGGCCCGGACCAGCCTGGTCGACCAGGCGTTGGAAGATGTTGGTCTTGATCCGATCGACAAGGATCGCTATCCACACGAATTTTCAGGCGGTCAACGGCAACGCATAGCGATTGCGCGGGCTGTGATCCTGCGACCTGATCTGATCATCCTCGATGAACCCACCTCGGCGCTTGATATGTCGGTGCAGGCCCAGGTGATCGATCTTTTGCGCGACCTGCAGGCAAGGTATGGACTGTCATACCTGTTTATCAGTCATGATCTGAGAGTAGTGCGGGCGCTCGCCGATGAACTGATCGTGATGAAAGACGGCGTCATCGTCGAGCAGGGCCAGGCTGCTTTGATTTTCGAGCAACCAGAACAGGACTACACAAAGGCCTTACTGGCGGCAGCGTTTGACCAGAAGGTAGTCGAATGAAACAACGCCCTGGTATTTTAATCCTGCTGTTCGCCTGCTGCCCTTTTCTCATTCCGGATTGTCTTGCCGCCGAACCCGGCGCTAAAGCGGCGGGCCCCCATTGGCAGCACGGCCTGTCAATCTATGGTGAGTTCAAATACCCGCCTGGCTTTACGCACTTCGACACTGTTAATCCCGATGCGCCAAGCGGGGGGCGGTTGGCACGCTCGCTAGGCTACAGCTTCAACAACTTTACACCGATTATCGACAAAGGGCTGCTGGCACCCGGTGGCGACACTCTTGTTGAACCGATCCTGTACGATTCTCTGCTCAGGGCTTCTGCGGATGAACTCGGGGTCAGTTATGGGAGTCTCGCTGAATTCATTGCAGTTTCTGACGATATGACCGAGGTGCGAATGCAACTCCGCCAGCAAGCACGCTGGCACGACGGAGTGCCGGTCACTTCGCTGGACGTCAAATTTACCTTCGAACACATTCGCGACAATGGAATGGCTGGCCTCAAGGTTTTCTTCCTGCCCCTCAAACAAGTGGAGGTGATCAGCGACAGGGAGGTGCACTTCAAGTATCACCATCCCGTAAACCTGAACGACATGGTGACGCTCGGCAAGATGCCTATCTTACCCGAACACTACTGGCGAGAGCGGGACATGACTAAAACCACCACCGAACCGCCTCTTACCAGCGGTCCCTACCGGGTCAGCCGGTTCGAGCTTGGCAAGTTTATCGAATTCGAACGCGTCGCCGACTACTGGGGTAAAGGCATCGGTCCGCACCGGGGCAGCTTTAACATCGATGTGCTTCGGTTTGATGTGTATCGGGACGGTACCGTCGCGCGCGAGGCACTGCACAAGGGATTAATCGACGCCTATCGCGAACGTGATGCTGCTCAGTGGGTGACGGGGTATCAACAGCAAGACCTTCTGGTGAAGGTTCAATATGACATACAGCAATATACGGGTTTGATGTCAGCGCTGGCCTTCAATCTGAACATGGCGCGCTTCCAGGACGTCCGCGTGCGGGAAGCACTTAGCCTCGCTTACAATTTTGACTGGACAAACAACGTTATCGATTATGGTGTTTATCCAAAACCCATGAGTTTTTTTCACGGTAGTTTTCTGGCAGCCACCGGTTTGCCGTCCTCCAGTGAATTGGCATTGCTCGAACCGTTTCGGGAGCAACTGCCTGCCAAGGTGTTTACCGAACCACCCTGGACCCGCAGTTCAACTTCAAAACTGAGCCACCGCGACGCGCTGATCCGCGCACAGGGATTGCTGACTGAGGCCGGTTGGCGTTACCAGAACGGCAGACTAGTAGACGCGGACGGAAATGGCTTTGAGATCGAATTTCTGATCACCAGCTCTGCAGGTCAACGCAGGCTGTTCCCTTATACTGCTCAGCTAAAGCGCCTCGGCATCGACGCACACATACGTTTAGTTGAAACAGCGCAATACACCAACCTGCGGCGCATGGGTAAAGCCGATGCCGTTATCGGTAGGCTGAACGTCACCATGCCGCCTAGTTTAGAAGTACGCGCCTACTTCAGCTCCAAAAACAAGGGGCCGACAAACATGGCTCATGTCAATTCACCCGCGGTCGATGCCCTGATCGATTCCCTGCTGAGTGCGGCAAATCGCACAGAATTGATGACCGCCGGCCGGGCATTGGACCGGGTATTGTACTGGCAATTCTACTTTATTCCCCTGCAGCCGCTCGACGGCCCGCGAACGGTGATGTGGGATAAATTCGACAAGCCTGATGCAGAGTCCCAGGACGTGGGAGGCTTTGGAGGCTTTCCAGTCACCTGGTCGTGGAACCCGGAAAAAGCCGGGCATGTCAGCCAGGCCCTGAAGCAGGATTAAATATAACGATGTGCAACAGCCTGGCACATCGTATGAACACTGAAAGAGTCGCAAGTACGCGAATTTATAACGATCCCGGCGCTATTCACAACAAGCAATTTGATAGTCGGGACTAGATAAGTATTTCAATCTCTGTGAGGAAAAGAGCGTGGCTATAAAAATTATCAAAGATTCCATCGATCTCGGCATCATCACAAAAGATGTCGCGCCCCTGCTCAAGTTCTACAGGGATACCCTGGGACTGACACCTGACGGGGAAATGCCCCTGGGTGATGGCGGCAGGATAACGCGTCTTAAATGCGGGTCGACCGTCGTTAAACTTGTTGTACATGGTCAAGCGCCACTGGCGGAAGCTCCGCCTGGCGGCGTCAGGGCCGCGACCGGTTACCGCTACTGGACCATTACGGTTAGTAACCTTGAAGAGGTAACCAACGAATGTGCAGTGGCGGGTTATTCGATTCCTGTCCCTGTGACCGAGTTCCGACCTGGCGTTCGAATGTCAATAATCGAAGATCCGGATGGCAATTGGGTCGAATTGGTACAGCGAGATGCCTGATGGCATTCAGCTGGGTCTTCAAGGCAGTGTTAGCGAATACGTCCTCGCTGCCGTACCAAAGAAAAGGTCATTTTTCTGAACGCTTGTCATACCGAGGTCTGTTGCGATTAGCTTGAATGCGTTCCACAGACTCGTGTAGGAATAAGCAACCTTATCTACCGGGAAGTTTGACTCGAACATGCATCGTTCAGGCCCATAAGCGTCGATCAGGGTTTCGACATAGGGTTTCCAGTCCTCTGCCAATCTCTGGGATGACGGTGGACCGGCGGCGTCAACTGTATAGTCCAAGCCATAATTTGGCATACCGAAACCACCCACCTTCACAACCACGTTTGGGTGAGCGGCTACCAACCTGACGCTGCTTTCCCACGTATCAAACACCTGTGCAGTACGCTGACCTTCATAAGGGCCACAAGCGAGTGGCCCACCGATATGATTCAGTACAATAGTCACGCCGGGGAAGGCAGCCGCAAGATCGGCGACCTCTGCCAACTGGGTATGGTAGCCCCAACAGTCGAAGGTGAGTCCAAGTTTGTCGAGAACTGCAAAACCTTCTCTGAAGTCGTCCCTGCCCAGTAAACCGGAAATATCGCTGGTGGGATGATGAGAGTTGGCGATCGCTGATGATTCGTGCCATGCATGCGAATGGCGGATGCCGCGGAAGTTTTCGCCTGCGGCTTTGAGCGCACGCAATATCGGTTCGACGCCGGCACCAAGGGTCAGATCAGCGAAACCCACAATGCCCCCGCAGCAGCGCACGCCTCTTCCATAAAGCCCGGAAGCTGCCATGGCCGCAACCCCTTGAGCAAACTGAACCTCGCCGACGGCCCTCAATGGGTCAGCGCTATCCTCTCTGTACATGGAAAGACACTCCACAAAAACAGTGTCTATCACATTGTGTCCGCCAGCCCGGATATCCTGCATCAGATCATCGCCCAGGTATCGCAGATGAGTTCTCGCCCCATCGGGTAATATGCGTCGGGGGCGTCGGTCAAACAGATGGAGATGCGGATCAATAATTGGTTGTAACGGGTCTATCGCATCTTCAGGAGTTTTTGCGAGCCAGGCGCGCAAATTATCGCCGCCGACGTCGTGCGGTAATTCGGCACTCGTCGTAGCATTTTTGGCCATTGCGTAGGATCCAATCCAATTCTGGACAAACGAGCATAACCCAGTTGCGCCCCGGCTACCTCCTTGCTCATTGCAGCCCAGACACAGCTGACGACAATGGATCGGTTGCTAATGTCGCGACCACGGATGGCAAGACCGCTAGAATTGGCCAAGCGCAGGAGTACGCTGCCAACCGGACTGACGCAAAAGGTACCCGGGTGACGCAAGGCTGAGTCGATATCCACATGCACTAAAAAGGTCAGGTAACATGGACCTCGGTACTAACATGCGTCATGTCCTGGAACAGGGTTGGCATAAAGAGGTATTCCCGCAGACAGGAACCAAATCAGATAATCAGGCGCATCTCAAGACGACGAAAACAGGTTCTCGTGTTTCTACATCAGTAGGTGGTGCCATCACAGGATTGGGTGCTCAAATCATCATCATTGACATTGCTCACAAGGCCAACGGGGGAAGTCACTAGTTAAGTGGCAGCTTCGATGCTTCTGCGGTTAAAGGGGCACTTAAGCAAACATTAAGCCAAGAAGACAAATGACAGGCTCACAACATAAACAGGCAAATTTAAGAATTTGGTAATAATGCGGGTTTGTGGCGTCAGATAAAAACTATCTAGGTACGCCATACCTACGGGCTTAGTCCTATGCCATAAAGTAAGACAATGGAGCAACGAAGCGCTAGAGATCGTCCTCGAAATTATGACGCTATATTTGTAGGTGCTTCTGCGGCTGAACCTATATTACAACTATAAATATCAATACTTTAGGGATATTTTTCAAGCCCACCCGCTCCCTGTTTTATGCCGACTGAAGAAATGGCTGCATTGTTTTGAAGGCTTTCGCCTCAACCTGCCGTATCCGCTCAAGAGATACGCCATACTTTCCAGCCAGTTCCTTCAAACTGGTTTTTTCTCCCTGTAACCAGCGAGCCTCAACAATATCGCGGGATCTTTCATCAAGGGATTTAAGCGCAGCTTCCATACCACCCGTAATGATGGCTGCTTGCTCTTCTTCGGATACCACAAAAGAGGGGTCTTCTGCTTCACCATGGGACAAATAACCTGACGGGCTATAATTAAATTCATCATCGTCATTAGCCGTAACCGGTTCAAAACTCTCATCAAAGTTAGCGAGCCTTGATTCCATTTCCAGAACTTCTTCCGGCTTGACACCAAGGTCGCTCGCAACCTGGTTCACTTCATCCGAGTTAAACCATCCCAATCTTGCCTTTGCCTTGCGCAGGTTAAAAAAGAGCTTTCGCTGAGCCTTAGTTGTTGCGACCTTCACGATCTTCCAGTTCTTAAGAACGTACTCGTGAATTTCCGCTTTGATCCAGTGCACCGCAAACGAGACAAGTCGTACGCCATGGCTAAGATCGAATTTTTTGACAGATTTCATCAGGCCGACATTACCCTGTTGAATCAGGTCTTCCAGCGGCAAACCATAGCCACGGTATCCCCGCGCAATGTATGCCACATACCGCAGGTGACACATGACCAGTTCGCGAGCGGCATCAAGATCCTCGTTCACCTGAAAGCGCTGAAAAAGTTCAGTTTCTTGCTCCGCCGTCAGCACAGAAATCTGCTGAATTGAATCCAGATAGCCCTGTAAAGTTCCGGCACTTAGTACCGGAAACCGCGCTGTTTGACCCAATACTGTCATTTAATATTTCTCCATAATCTCTTGCGAGTCAGTCACTTAGAGGGCAATCATGCCTGTTAGTTCCATAGATGTGGGCAAATCCCTACTTTTCAAGTCCTATATCGTTCCAGATCACTTTTATACCCAAGAAATAATATTCTCAAGAAGTGTACCCCCTTTCTCATCACGCATAACGATGGACACTCTTCCTCTTAAACTTAAAGGGCACGTAAAGGGGACGGAGGGAGTTTCCTAAAAGGATGAGCGGCACGTGATGTAACTCCCTCCGTCCCCTTTAAATGTAATTCCCTCCGTCCCCTTTAACGTCATAGAATATGGGCATGTCAGCTAACCAGCATCACGCCGAAACTTTCAATCCCAATGCACTCAACATGGTTCAGGTCGCCACCTATGACCGGCTCATTCTGTCCCCTCTTGTGAGGGTCTGGGAGAACGTCCTGGATTGGGAACATTTACCTTACCTGCACGAAACCTCGTTCAACTATGTTGAGCTGGATACGGGTGGACAGTGGGGCTGGCGTACCTGGTCAAACACCGATCACTCAGACCATGTGGAGTTAACCCTGGCGTCTGCCGACAGCTACGTCGCCAGAAGTTACCAGGCTGGCCAACAGGTCTCGGAGATATGGACAACACTGACCGGTGTGGGCGACTCCACCCAAGTGCGAGTTAGATTTTTCATGCCCGATATTGAAGAAAACAAAATAGAAAAACTCGGTCAGGTGATCACCAGACTCTACACGAGGCTGTGGGACGAAGATGAAGCCATGATGCAGCAACGTCATAAACGGCTGCACGAGCATAGAGACGATCGTCTGGAGCGTGTCCTTGGAAAGGAGGCAAGCATTCGTTCAACGCTTGCTGGCGGAGATGCCGTCACTTTCCAGATAAAGCGTCGTGAATACCAGATCGCGGAAGTCGATGGCCGATTGGTTGCCATTTCCACCATATGCCCGCACCTGATGGGACCACTGCTTGCAACCGATACCCACGGAGGGCTTGTAAGGTGTCCGTGGCATGGTTACCAGTTTGATATTAACTCAGGTCAATGTGTATTCCCCGAACACGCAGAATGCACGCTACCAGCAGCGCCCGAACTAAATTTCAGTAACGGGAACATCATCGCCCGCATGTCCTGATCTTGCCGGGACTCCCTGGGGGGCCCCTGTATCGGTTCAGTAAAGGTTCGCAACGTTGGCGAACCCAGCACCGGCATCAGGTTTTTACGCCGGTTTGTGCTGCGATTAGTAGGTACAACCGCAGATAAGATTACTAGGCAGCCAATACAGCCTATTCGACACATTGACGACGAACGCCACCACTACGCAAACTGCCAGAATCAGGGAAACCTAAGTGACAATAGAAGTCTGTCTCGCCTGTTTAACATGGCCTAGCGGGAAACGCTTGAAGAACACCGGAACATTGCGAGGCTGGGTTAAAGTCGTTAGTCTGCATCGATCGCACTGAATGTTTTCACGATGAGCACAGATCTAAATGGCCTTGGCCTTCTCCTTGATGACAAGGTCCCTATCCCCGTCATCGAATCTTCCATGGAACCAGGGTTCCTGGGAATGATTACCGAAGGATTGACTCGTGCGGGATTTAATAAAGCGCCAGAATCCATGGGTTCGCTGGATGCCGCAAAGGCACTTCAGGACATCAAAACTGCGGGTCAGGTCAGACTGCATGTTCTGTGTGACTTCCACCCCTACCTTAAAGATAAAGATGACCTGATCGATATCCGATGGCCGTGCTCAAATCGAGACATTCACGAGACCAACTCATGGTCAGTCGTCATGGAAGAAAAAAATCGCCCGCTCAGGCAGCGGACAATCGATAGGAGTGTCTATGACCACAAATGATATTTCGATGCAAATCAGCGACATTGATTGGAACACCTGGCAACCCGAGGAAGTCGCCACCCTCATGTTTATCATCCGGGGCGACTGCGTACTTCTTATCAGAAAGAAACGAGGATTAGGCGCCGGCAAGATCAATGGGCCCGGTGGCCGACTGGAAGAGGGTGAGACTCCCGAAGCGTGTGCGATAAGGGAAACGAATGAGGAGCTTGTCGTTAACCCTCTGAATGTTCGCGCCGCCGGAGAACTCTTTTTCCATGCAGAAGACATGCCCCGCATTCACGGGTACGTCTTTATTGCTACCGACTACGAGGGCACACCCACGGAGACTGACGAAGCGATCCCCCTTTGGTTCAAACTCGACGAATTACCCTTTGACGAGATGTGGGATGACGATCGACTCTGGCTGCCTCAGATTCTCTCCGGACAGAGTGTTCGTGGATACTTCACCTTTGTGGAAGAAACAATGCTCGACCACAAGGTCGAATTTACCGCGGGATAGCTTCTATTGTACGGCTTTTATTAAACGACCCCAGGATCCACTGATGCATCGTTACCCCAATCGCGGCCGGGTGTTTATCATGAATTCTCAGATTGACTGCTAACGATCCTTATCGGTCAACTACTGATCTGCGCGCCCCCACAAGATCAAACCCGGCTGTTCTATGTCGAGATCAGGTGGCAAACGCCGACCTAACACCACAATCTGATTTGCCTATTTAGCAAAAAAAAGACAACCTACGTTCAGAACTAACGGATGATGGCTGAAAAATAACGTGTATCCCATATCTTCAATAAAAATGTCGATTTTATTGCGGGCTACCGAAACAGTCTGGCAGTCACCGGCAACAGATTTCATATCACTTACGTCAACGCAAACTAACGGTACAGACCATGGCTACTCTGGAAGTCCATCAATTTCCTTGTTTATCTGATAACTACGGCTATTTGATCCACGACCCGGAGACCGGTGTTACGGCGACTATCGATACCCCCGAGGTAGCAGGTGTTAATGCAGCGCTGGCAGAAAAAAGCTGGACACTGACTCACATTCTGAACACCCACCACCACTTCGACCATGCCGGTGGCAACCTTGAGTTAAAGAAGCAGTGGAACTGTTTGATCGTCGGTTCAAGGGACGACGCGGACCGTATCCCAGGCATTGATGTGAAGGTCGGTGATGGGGACAACTATCAATTCGGTAGCCACGAAGCCCACGTTTTTGACGTTTCCGGTCATACCATCGGTCACATAGCCTATTACTTCCCCGATGCTGAAAAACTGTTTTGTGGCGACGCTTTATTCGCACTCGGGTGTGGTCGTTTGTTCGAAGGATCACCTGCGCAAATGTGGACCAGCCTGCAGAAACTGGCCGCGTTACCGGACGCGACAGGCGTTTACTGCGCTCATGAATACACCCAGGCAAATGCGGCTTTCGCGCTTTCAGTAGAACCTCAAAACAAAGCCTTGCAGGCGCGTTCAAGGGAAATAGATGCCCTTCGCGCGAAGGGACTGCCTACCGTGCCTTCTTCCATTGGCCTTGAGAAAGCAACCAACCCATTTCTACGACCAATGAGTAAAGACCTGCAAGCCAACCTTAACTTACAGAACGCTGATCTCGTTAATGTGTTTGCCGAAACCCGGCGTCGCAAAGACAGCTTCTAAGGCACTTCTGATTCAGGACTTTTAACCCAGGCCTAAGTTCAAACAAGATATGCTTAAGTTTATAACAGTCATTTTTACCCTCCTCATTTCTACGGCCACCACAGCTGAAGAACTTCCAAGGCAACTACAAGCCACCCAAGGAGAGCTGCTATGGAACTTCCAGCATATGGAAGAGTTCTATCCGATCCGGATATTAAAAGCGGGGACGACGCCCACAAAACTCGAAAACGCAACCAAACCTTTGAAGCTAAGCTACCACTTCAACGGAACACCCTTTTCGGTAAACGACTACACCCATCGCAACAACACAACCGGCCTGATTATCATCAAGAATGGGCGAATACTTCATGAGAGCTACCATTTAGGTGCAAACGCAACTTCCAGGTTCACATCATGGTCAATGGCCAAGTCTATTACCGGGACGTTGCTTGGCCTGATCAGAGAGGACGGACTAATTTTAAGCTTCGATGAACTGGTTGTTGATTACCTGCCCGAACTAAAGAATACCGCCTACAAAAACGTGACCATCAAACAGGCACTCCAGATGTCATCTGGCGTGATGTTTACCGAAGAATACGATGAGGCTGAAGTCGACCTCTGGGTCTTTATCAGGGACTGGGTGTCATCCGGCAAAGCAAACGAATACCTCACAACAAGAACAAAACAGGCTTACTTACCGGGTGAAAAGTTCAACTACAACACATCAGAAACACAGGTCCTGGGTTGGCTAATCGAGCGATTAACCGGTAAGTCGGTGTCTCAATACCTTGAAGAAAAAATCTGGCAACCCGCAGGCATGGAAGCCGACGCATTCTGGCTGACTGACAGACCAGGTGGCATGGAAGCCGCGGGGTTCGGAGTTAACGCGCGGCTTCGCGACTATGCCCGTTTCGGAATACTTCACGCAAATGATGGTGTCATTAACGGCAAGCGCATCTTGCCGGAAGGATGGGTTAGCGAAGCAACAACACCGTCGAATAAGCCAGTCATGAATGGCGCTCTGTACGACGGATATCCGCTTGGCTACCAGTATCAGTGGTGGACCTTTCCGGATGGTTCATTTGAAGCTCAAGGAGTATTTGGCCAATTCATCTTCGTCAATCGTGAGGAAAATCTGGTGATCGCTACCACCAGCGCATGGCCAGAAGCCTGGGTTTTGAACAAAGAGCTAGAGTTTTACGCGCTGGTGGAAGCTGTCCGAAAAGTCACCCGATAAGCGCAAGGCCTCTAGCCCTGGGCAGGTTATAGCGTTCACATTACAGGCGCTTTTCTCTGGTCACCTTACCCGTCTCCGCTCCTGAAACTCCAGCACATAACTGTAAATAACCGGCAGTACCAACAGATTCAGTATCATGACCGTCACCATACCACCCAACATAGGCGCTGCGATTCGGTGAGTCACATCAGAACCGGTGCCACTGCTTAATATGATGGGAATCAAGCCGGCTATCGTCGATACCGCTGTCATCACTACGGCTCTAACCCGTTTAGAGGTTGCGGTCAGTACCACATCCCTTACTTCATCCATCGTGAGTAAACGATCGATTCCTGAGCGACGGGTTTTCATCTCCTGATCGATGAAGCTCAAGACTAACACGCCGATCTCCGCGGCCATCCCTGCCAGCGCTATAAACCCAACAGCAATGGCTACTGACAGATTGTAGTCGTTTGCATAGATCAACCAAATGCCGCCTAACAGTCCAAAGGGTATAGACAACATCACGATCAATGGCTCGACGACATTTCTAAAGTTCAGATACAGCAGCAGGAAAATAAGCAACAAAGTTAATGGCGTGACAAGCTGTAGGCGTTTAGCTGCACGCTCCATGTACTCAAACTGACCGGACCACGACAGGGTGTATCCTGCGGGAATCGTTACCTCTTTAGCCAACAGCTGTTTTGCATTATCGACAAAACCGCCGATATCCGACGAAGATATGTCAACGTAAACCCACGCATTTGGCCGCGAGTCCTCGCTCTTGATAACCGGCGGGCCCCTACTTAGGCTCAAATCAGCGACAAGACCTAGTGGCACCTGATGTCCTGCGGGTGTTGGAATCAACACTCTGTTCAAAGATTCAATGTCACCCCTTAGTGCTCTCGGATAACGGATGTTTAAAGGGTAGCGCTCTAAGCCCTCGATGACCTCAGTGACATTCATACCACCAACGGCACTTTGCAGCACGTCCTGGATGGCACCCACAGTCAAGCCGTAGCGACTTGCCTGCTCTCGATCAATATCAATATCGAGGTAATAACCACCCACCGCTTTGTCACCGAAAGCCGACAAGGTTTCCGGCAGTTTCCTCATGGTGATTTCAATGTCTTGAGCCACGTCCTGCAATACAGTCAGGTCCGGTCCAGATACCTTTACACCAACGGGTGTTTTTATACCCGTTGACAACATGTCCAATCGTGTCTTGATTGGCATAGTCCAGCTATTAGCAAGCCCCGGCAGTTTTATGGCCTTATCCATTTTCAGCATAAGATCTTGGGTGGACAAGGTTGGGTCCGGCCAGTCTTCCTTGGGTTTGAGCCGAATAGTTGTTTCAATCATTGAAAGAGGCGCAGCGTCCGTGGCAGTTTCTGCTCGACCTACTTTGCCAAATACGTGGCGGACCTCATCGAAACTAGCAAGGATCTTGTCTGTCTGCTGCAGCAGCTCTTTAGCTTTGGTGATGGATATCCCAGGGAAGGTGGTTGGCATATATAGAATATCTCCCTCATCCAGGGGCGGCATGAACTCGCTCCCCAATTTTGAATAGGGGTAGTAGGTCACCGCCAGCAGCGCAACTGCGATCATCACTGTTATGCCCCTAAATCGAATCGCTAACGTCAACACGGGTGTATGCAAAGCGTGCAACATTCTGCTCAACGGGTTAACCGCTTCAGGGACTATTTTCCCCCGTAAAAGGTAGCCCATTAAGACGGGCACCAGCGTAACGGTAAGGATGGCAGCAGCGGCCATGGAATAAGTGGCTGTAAACGCTAGCGGACTGAACAGCCGGCCTTCCTGCGCCTGCATCGTAAAGATCGGTATAAAAGAAACGGTGATCACCAGCAACGAAAAGAACAACGCCGGCCCGACTTCACGACAGCTTTCCCCGATTGTCGCCCAGCGTTCACCCGATGAAAGCTCGCCACCTTTACTGGCTGTCGCCGCCGCCAGACGACTATGAGCATTCTCGATCATAACAATGGCGCCATCGACCATCGCGCCTATGGTGATCGCAATACCACCCAACGACATAATATTCGCGTTAAGCCCCTGGAAACGCATCACAAGAAACGCCATTAGGATACCCAGCGGCACTGTCACCATTGCAACGAGCGCTGATCGAACGTGAAGCAGAAATATCAACACGACTATGCTGACAATAACCAACTCCTGCAGTAGCGAGGTCGTCAGACTGTCCACAGCTCGCTCTATCAGGTCGCCACGATCATACACCGGCACAATCTCGACACCCTCTGGCAGGCCTTTTTTAAGCGCTTCTAACTTGGCACGTACCCCCTGAATAGTCGCAAGCGCATTTTCGCCGAACCTCATGACTACAACGCCGCCGGCCACTTCACCCTCACCATCAAGATCAGCCAGACCCCGCCGCAGTTCAGGACCAAACTTAACGTTTGCTACATCACGAACTCTGATCGGTGTTCCATTGGAACCTGCTCCGACAGCGATTTCTTCAACATCCCGCAAGGATTTTATATAGCCGGTGCCACGCACCATATATTCTGTTTCGGCAAGTTCAATCAAACGCCCACCAACGTCATTGTTGGAGTTTTTTACAGCGGCTTTTAGCTGCTCCAGCGTAATATTGAATCGGGTCAGCGCATTAGGATCGACTTCAATCTGGTATTGCTTAACGTATCCACCGATCGACGCCACTTCCGCGACTCCGTCTACAGTCTGTAGTGGGTACCTAAGGTACCAATCCTGGATAGAGCGCAACTCAGAGAGATCATGCTTACCGGTCCGATCAACCAGCGCGTATTCGTATATCCAGCCAACCCCGGTGGCATCAGGACCCAGGGTAGGCGACACATTGGATGGCAACCTGTCACTAACGTAGTTCAACGATTCAAGAACCCGCGACCGCGCCCAGTACATGTCAGTATCGTCATCAAAAATGATGTACACAAAAGACAAGCCAAAAAATGAATAACCACGAACGACTTTAGTTTTCGGCACCGACAACATCGACGTCGTCAACGGATAGGTGACCTGATCTTCAACAACTTGAGGGGATTGACCGGGATACGCAGTAAAAACAATTACCTGCACATCTGATAAATCAGGAATCGCATCCAGCGGCGTGGTTCTGTAAGCCATCAGGCCGGCGATGGCCAACAGTACTGCCGCCAATAGAACCATCACCCTGTCATTCAGAGAAAGGTTAATGATTCGGTTAATCATGATGGTGACTTCCTGTTTCTGCGTGCTCAGTCGCAGTACCGTTCGACGCTTCGGCTTCGGCTTCGGCTTCCCCTTCAGCCAACATTTTCGAGATCGCTTCGTTCAACTTAGATTCGGAATCAATCAAAAACTGCGCAGAGGTGACTACCTTTTCAGCCTGTTTCAGGCCTGACAGCACAACCACTTGATTGCCTGAAGAAACACCCAGCCGCACTGTTCGGGGCTCGTACTTTCCTTCACCCCGATCAACAAACACTTGTGGTTCGTCGCTGGACCTTACGACGGCTTCAGTAGGTATCACCAGAACATCATGCTGCACATCTGCGTGAATCTTAACGTCAGCCAGCATTTCTGGTCGTAATTTGAAATTCGCATTATCAAAAACAATCCGTACTTTTGTTGTTCGTGTTTTCGCTTCCGCGTAAGGATAAATATAGGATAAGACGCCGGCAAAGGCCTCCCCTGGTAAACTGGCCAACGCCATCTCGACTTCATCACCCACCTTTATCCACGGCAACTCGTAGTCATAAACCTGCGCGTAGACCCATACCTCACTCAAATCGGTAATCTGGTATAACTCGGTTTTCGGCGTTACATACTGCCCACGCCGGACGCCCACATTAATCACGGTACCAGAGGCTGGTGAATGAATATGCAGACTCTTTTTCACTTTTTTAGATTCTTCTAATTCGCGAATCTGATGATCTGGCACATCAAAAAATTCCAACCGGGTCCTGGAACTTTCAACTAACTGTCCCGCCCCTTTTCTGACTTCTGGTATCGTGAGTTCAGTGACGGCCCCTTGCGACGCAAGCGCGAGTAAATATTCCTCTTGAGTGGCCACGAGTTTCGGGGAATATATCCCCAGCAGAATATCGTCCTCTGCCACCATCTCTCCAGATTTATCGATGAATATTTCTTCGACCCAGCCCTCTACTTTTGGGTGAAGCCGCAGTATTCGTTCCTCATTAACGTCCACGCGCCCCAACGCGCGAACAGTTCTGGCAAAGCTTTTCCTTTGTACGGTGCTGGTACGAACGCCCATGTTTTGGACAACGACAGGGTCGATCGTTACCGTGCCCGCCGACTCAACCGTCAAACGCCTATCTGCATACACCGGGATGTAGTCCATTCCCATTGAACCTTTAGCTGGGATCGGTGAAGTAATCTCGGGGTTCATCGGATTGCGGTAAAACAACACCACCCTTTCTGCCTGGGTTTCTTGTTTTGCATACACCGGGATGTAGTCCATCCCCATTGAACCTTTAGCTGGGATCGGTGAAGTAATCTCGGGGTTCATCGGATTGCGGTAAAACAACACCACCCTTTCTGCCTGGGTTTCTTGTTTTGCATACACCGGGATGTAGTCCATCCCCATCCCATCCTTCGCGGGAACCGGCGAAGTGATGGTAGGGTCCATCGGGTTTCGATAAAAAAGCGGTTCAGACTCAGCCGCCTTTGGTTGACCGTCTTGGTTTGACGTCGACACCCAAGAGCCGATACCGATGCCTAAACCAAGCACAAAAATAAACAAGATCAGTGTAATAAAAAACTTATTCATAGATATTTACCTCTCCCACGGCAGCTTCAAGACGTGCCAAGGATTGCTTGGCTTCAACAAATACTCGCCAGTACTGTAATTCGTAATTCAATAGCGTACTTTGCGCGCGGACCAAATTAAGAAAATCAACCTGGCTCACACGATAGCCGGAAAGCATCGACTGAACGGTCAGGTTTGATTGTGGCAGGATGCTCGATTCAAAAAGCTCGAATTGTTTTCGAGCCCTGGCGTAATCAGTTAAAGACCTTGATATCGCACCCCTTACTTGGCCCCGCACATCTTGTGATGCGTAAACCGCACCTTGAACTTCAGACGTACGCTGAGCGATTGCTTTATCTTGTTTACGGCTGGCATAAATCGGCACCTTGAAGCCTAGCATCACCGACAAAAGGTCATCACGAGAACGATCATCCGGATTGTCGCCTCGTCTGTCGCCGTAGTTAACACCCAGTACGAAATCCGGAAGGCGATCTTTTTCCGCGCGGTTAAGTCGTTTGTTCGCGGCCTCCAGTTGCACCATCTTCTGCTGTAGGAGAGGACGTGCTTCAGCTCTGTTAAAGTAATATTCCCTGGATTGGACCTCTTCAAGATTCCGCTTCATTTCGCTCACCAAACCAAGCTTCCCCTGCTGCGGCAGGTCCATCAAAATATTCAGGGTTATGCCTTGATGATCACGCATTGATTCAAGGTTTATTTCCTGGTCAATGAGCTTTGACAGCTCTAATTGCGCCAACAACACATCCTGTTGCAGCCCAGTGCCGGTCTCGTATTTTTTTCTGGCAATCTGGATGAATTCTCTGAACAGCTGCTGATTACTGCGGACAGTCTCCAATGCACGATCAAGATAGAAGGCCTGCCACCAAATCGTTCTGACACTGGCCATGATTTGCAAACGAAGTTCTTCAACACCCAATCCTGCGGCCTGAGCGTCAAAATCTGCCGCCTCGCGTTCGAGCCTTAATTTTCCGGGAAAAGGAATGTTTTGCGAAAAACTTAGCTGAACCTGAGTCATCGGCTCTTGTCGCCTATGAAAGCTGGTCGCGGGAAAATTCATCGCACTAAGGCCAATCATGGGATCAGGTAACGTGCCGACCTGAGAAGGTATCTGTTGCAGCGCCACATAGCGGGCGCGTAGCTGGGCCAAGGAGGGATTGTCCCTTACCGCTGTTAACACGGCCTCGGAAACGCTCAAGCTTGAGTCAATTTTGGCGCCAGAAACCGGCGAGTATGCAGACAAAGCAAAAACTACGGTCAACCATGCCGCATACGGATTGATGGCATTCGCCATGGGATATCTCCCTAATCGTTTAAAAAACATCCCGAACCTGCTCGGGAATAACTACCTGGTTGCCGAATACATAGATCCGACGTTCGGCGGCCTAAACGATAGGTGGTCGAAACAATTGAGAGGTGTGCGGTGGCAAGACGTGATTGATGATTCCCGCTTCAATTTGGACTTGGGCAAAAAATGGTTTTTGAAAGTCGATCGACATGTCAGAGACTGACGAAACACTCGATGCACAACTAAGAAAGCACTCGAACGCCAGTTTACTATCGGCCAACTTATGAACATTAGGTTTTTTGTGACAATCGAGCGTCATTTGCTCGTGCTTGGCACCCATTTCCTGCGCCGTGCCAGTGACAGAAAGGTCAGTCATTTTTTCGCACGCCATAAGCTGCATCGGCGAAAGCATCACCAATACAAGGTAGCTTGTTAGCGTTAACGCTCGAACCATTTCTGTGAAAAGGATTTGATTGAATCCGAAGATTAACACAAGAATGCCGATTTTCTTGGCTTCGGATCAAAACATTACGCTCGACGTCAATCAGGCTTCGGTGTCATTGAGCCTACGGCGTCATTCAGGGCCGGGATTTCCAACCCTTTTTTACAGGCCATCGACTCCTTCGCTGTCGACCGAGCAGAACTTAGGCTCAAGATCCAGGACCGCCAGCAGTCGGCCAAAACCGATAAACTGCCCAATCATCATGCCGAGTTCGATGACCTGTTCATCACTAAAATGCTTATGCAACCGATCAAAAAAATCATCGTCGATACTGTGGTGATCCAGCGCCAGCTTATCCGCATACTCAAGCGCAACCCGTTCCCGGTCTGTAAACGTATTACTCTCTTCATCCAGTTGCGAGATTTTTTCTTCACTTAAGTCATGTTCTGCACCCTGCAGAAGCCGTACATTAAGTCAGGTAAAGCAGTCGTTGTGGCGCGCGACTTTTAATCGCACCAGTTCAATCAACGCTTCCTCTATTGATCTGCCTTTTCGCGCAGGCCCATAAAACTGGAAGTAACTGTCAAACATTTCCTGACAATGGGCAAAACCTCGAAGATTAGAAGTGTCGACGCCCTTGGCGTCCAGTTCTTGCACCACCGCCTTAACCTTGGGGGATAACTCGTGGTCTTCCTTTAATCTAACTCTACTCATACTGACTCCCAACATTAAGAATGTTATTCATGCGGATCCCAAGTATTAAAAATACTAATCAAAATAGCTACTCGAATACTTCGTCAAGGAAGTTCTTGATAGATTGAGTCGCGCGTCGGTTTGCATCTGGGTTATAAACTGTCCCAAAGCTCGGATTGTTGGCCGCAGGGTTGCTAAAGGCGTGCATGGTTCCGCCATAGGCGTGTACCTGCCAGTCGGCATCTGCAGCACTCATTTCATTTTCAAATTCCAGCACCTGCTCAGGCGGCACCATAGGATCATCCTGTCCATGAAGACAGAGGATTTTGGCTATTATTTTTTCATTAGGCACATCACCCGCAGAGAAAATCCCATGAATACTGATTACGCCCCCAAGATCGGCACCTGCTCGTGCCAGTTCAAGCACACACATCCCTCCGAAACAGTAACCCATTGCACTAACCTTTGAGCGGTCCACCACATCAATTGCACGAACCGCCACCAGTGCAGCAGCCATCCGAGCACGTAGCGCGGACCTATCTGCGGCAAGCGGGTTCATCAACGCAGAATTCTTTTCTACATCGCCATCAGCACCAAAAACGCCCTTGCCGTACATATCGAGTGCAAAGCCAACGTAACCCAGGCTTGCCATTTCTTCTGCCTTACGCGTTGCAAAGTCACGGCGGCCGGTCCAATCATGCGCTACCAGTACCGCCGGTCTTGGCCCAGGAATACTGTCATCCCATGCGACATAGCCCTCAAGCTGCGTATCACCGTCATGGTAGTCAATTATTTTCGTCTGCATGTTCAAGGCCTCATCTGCTCGTTAAATCCCTGCCAGTTCTTTCATTGCGATGTCCGTCGTAAAAAAAATCTGACCACTCATGTTTCTATAAAAACCTGTTTCTTTCAACTTGTCCATGACGGGCCCCTTAACCTCAGCCATATGCAGGGTAACGCCGACTTCATCCAGGTTTTCAGACAATTCTTCCAGCATTTCAAGTCCACTGGTATCGATGAAGTTGGTGGCAGTGCAAATCAGCAATACATGTTCAACCTCCCGCCGATCTGCGATGTCGTTAAGAATAAACGTTTCAATGAAGCGGGTGTTAACAAAGTACAGGCTCTCATCCACCCTTAGCGCGAGCAAGTTCGGAGATGTTCTTACGTCATAACGCTCAACGTTCCTAAAGTGCTCTGAATCACCCACCCTGCCCACCACGGCAATGTGCGGCTTACTGCTGCTACGGATCAACAGCACGAAGGAAATTGCAATGCCCATCAACACGCCAGACTCGACTCCCAAGCTAAGTACCGCCAAAAAGGTAAAGCTAAAGGTCACGGCATCAGTGGCGTTAAAACTGAAAATCTTGCGAACCGCCTGAAAATCAATCAGTTGCCAAGCCGATATCACAATAATCGCCGACAGCACCCCTTTCGGTAGATGAAAAAACAAAGAACCAAATAAAAGAATCGTAATCATCACTAAAAATGCTGTGACAAGAGATGCCACAGGTGAGACGGACCCAGAGGAAAAGTTAACAATTGAACGCGCAAAGCTTCCTGCAACAGGAAACCCACCCACCAGCGATGAACCCAGGTTCGCCACTCCGAGTCCTACTAATTCTTGATTAGGGTTGAGTTTTTCCCGCGCTTTACTCGCGATGGCTGTACCAATGCTAGTGCTTTCCATGAAAATTACCATGGAGATCAATAGCGCCGATGGAAGCAGCGCCTGAAAGCGTTCAAGGCTCATTAGCACAACATTAATGTCAGGCAGCACTGTTGGAATATCGCCAACCACGGGCACTCCGGACGCTGTATCCAACGAAAAAAATCGCACGGACAAGACACCGATCACCACTGCGTACATGGGCGCGCTTTTTACAAGGCTGTCAATCACGCCATCAGCAAGCCCTGTTCGCTTCAAAAGCGAACCCAGGTAGGTTTTGCAAAACACCAGCACAACGACTGCCACCAGGGAAACGCTAACAACCGCCTGATTAAATTGGCTCGCATCCTCGAACAGGTATCTGTAAACACCCACAATACTGGTGTCGGGCGATGACGCCAATCCGATCATCAGCGGGAACTGATTACTAATAATCAGGATGGCTGCGGCTGTAATAAAACCCGTAACAACCGCGTGGCTTAGAAATGAGATGACTGATCCAAAGTTAACAATCCGAAGTACGATCAGGACGATTCCGGTCACGACACACAACTGGACTACCGTTTCCGTATAGTCGACGGTGCCGGGGTTTGCATAGGCAGAGGCGGCTTCAAGCGTCATCATGCCTATGATCGCCGTCGGGCCAACGGCCAGTGCCCTCGAAGAACCAAAAATTGCATAGCCAAGCAAAGACATCATCGCCGCATACAAGCCAGCCTCGGCGGGCATGCCTGCAAGAAAAGCATACGCGATCACCTGCGGGACTGTGATGAAGAGCACCACGGTCCCGGCCACCAGGTCAGCTCTAAAACAACTGAGTGAATACTTTGGCCCCCAGGTCATCACCGGAAACATGAGTTCAAGTAATTTGTTCATAGCTAAATAGTCACGTGCCTCTGTTCGAGATTTTTAAAATATGGTCAGCTATCTCGCGGAGACATCTCGCTTGCAATGCTCCCCCGTCTTCAACCTTAACATGCAGTGCCTTTCCGCTTCGACAACCTAATGCCAAGCTACCGAATGCCCTAACCATTGGCAGGCACCAGATGATGACCAAACCTGGTCGATCAATTTGAAGGGAATAACTTGGTATTACCAGCATAGGCGTTGATCGACAGCATCTGACGAGGCCTAGAGCACCGCGTCCCCACCGAACCGACTCAGATATCTGGAGAGCAGTCACTGCCATTTGAGGCGTAAAATCTGCGCAAGCTTAACGCGGCCTGAAAAAACTAGGTTGACCCTGGATAGCCCCCCCTCTATGATCCCCCGCCTTAGATAAGGTGCCTTGGCTGTCTTGTGACAGCCAAAGTGAAACGTGAAGCCAGTTAAAATCTGGCGCTGCCCCCGCAACGGTAAGCGAGAGACTATTTCATTCAGCCACTGTGCATTAGTTACAGCATGGGA
>Ga0209192_10000119_pt1 | contig 94548 bp, 76 predicted proteins | sample ArcticOcean_MG_C_11_FD_187433 | JGI IMG/M metagenome (GOLD analysis project Ga0209192, IMG submission 187433) | Marine microbial communities from western Arctic Ocean - ArcticOcean_MG_CB2_154 (SPAdes) (version 2) | ecosystem: Environmental > Aquatic > Marine > Oceanic | place: Arctic Ocean... | reverse complement strand
TAGGGAAAGAGACGAGAAGATATAGATATCATATTTCTCCCCACAATCATCACAGCCGCCACTACCTTCCCTTTCTTTCTGTTCGACCTTTGTTCAGCCTCAAAAGCAGCACCAGCATTCGAACGGGCACTTGCCGTTTTTCGCGCCGGTCGGCGCGACTTGCCCGCAGGACACGTCGGAAAAGTCGTCGTAGGATTTGTACACGGGAAGCCCGTCTTGGAACCGCCGGGGTTGGTTCACCGGGACGAACTCGACGTGGGTCACGCGTTGTTGTTTCGGTTTCTTTTGCCCGGGAAGCAACGCGACCTTTTCTTTTAACGCAGGGCCTTCCTTTTCAACTCGCAACGCCTCCGCTGCCGCCACAGCCGAGTCGCTCTTCGCCTTCGCGGCTTTGCCCGTGCGGAACAACGCGTCGAGGTCGAAGTCGCCGCCGTCGGGTTTTTCTTTTTCTTTCGCAGATTTCTTCACTGTGTCGGTCGTCCCATAGTGCACCGCTGCCTTACCTTTCCCCGGTTTCGCAACCCCTGGCGCGACGGAAGCTGGGCCACCAGCTGGCGCGCCTTTCAAAAAGGCCTTCTTGCCCATCTGCCTGCCCCGAGGCGGCGGCGCGGGGCGCCGAAGAATGCGACCTCAGGTTCGGGAATGGGCACCGCGAAACATTTTGCAGCAAATTATTTTCCACGTCACGTCGACGCGTTGTCGTGGCGGAGGTAACGCTATCTCGTGCCATCGTCACTCCGCCCCGCGCAGTGCCCCCCCGCGGCCGTACCGCGATGCGCGCGTCGGTCCCCAAACCCGTGTTCAACGGCGTTTCCCACGAATCCGTGCGTTTGACGGAGATGGAGAAGGGCAAGGGCAGGCCGGCGCAAGGGATGGGTGGCAAGGCCGCGACCGGCGCCCCATCTTCGGCCGTCGATCCTTCCGGGTACGACGAGAAAGCCAAGCAAAAGCTGGAGAAGGTCACGGAGAAAGCCAAGCTGAAGGACGTGAACTTCTGGAAGGTACACAAACAGGAGCTCAAGGAGATGTTACCGTTTCTGTGGCCCAAGGAACGGCCGTTCATCAAGCTCATGTTCGTCGTGTCAGTTGTGGCGCTTTTGTTTTCCAAGCTGTGCAACGTCGCGTCGCCGATTGCGCTGAAATACGCCATCGACGCCGTGGTGGCCGGGAAGTTCAGCGTGAACGCGATTCTGGCGTACGGGGGCATTCGCTTCGCGAGCAGCGTGTTCAACGAAATCAAAGACAACGCGTTCGCGTTCGTCTCGACGCACGCGAGCCGGAAGATTAGCCTAAGAACGTTCACGCACGTCATGAGTTTGTCGCTGCGATTTCACATTTCGCGCAAAACCGGGAGCGTGATTCGCGCGTGTTCCCGTGGTTCCGAGTCCTTCGCCGCCCTTTTAAGATACATCTCCTTCCAAGTAGCCCCCATTTTTTTAGAGGTCGCCATGGTGTGCGTGTACCTGTGGATCTTCTACAGCTGGTACTTCGGAATAATAACCTTCATGGTGATTTTCGTGTACGCCGCGTTCACCATTCCCTTCACCGAGTGGCGCAACAAATTTCGGCGACAGGAAACGGAAGCGGACGACGTGTTCAACCAGAAAGCCACGGACTCCCTGTTGAACTACGAAACCGTAAAGCTGTTCTGCGCGGAGCCGCACATCGCGCACGTGTACGACGTCGCGCTCGCGAAGAAACAGGCGGCGAGTTTGCGCACCACGCAATCCCTAACCGGGCTGAACTTAGGGCAAGCCGTTATTATCACCGTCGGCATCACGCTTTCCCTGGCCCTCGCCGCGCGCGAAGTGCTTGACGACAAAATGACCGTCGGCGATTTCGTGCTCGTCAACACGTACATCCTGCAACTCTACGTCCCTTTAAACTTCCTAGGAACGTACTACCGGATGATCAAGCAGTGTATGGTTGATGTGGAAGCCATGTTCCGGTTGATGAAGGAACACGAAGACGTGGCGGACGCGGTTCCAAACACGGAGTTGGTTTTGAAATCAAGCGCGGACGCCAGGGTGGTGTTCAACGACGTGCGGTTCATGTACAACCCCCTTGATGGGCGGCAGATTTTGAAAGGCGTGTCCTTCGTGGTGGAACCCGGGCAAAAAATCGCCATCGTGGGGAGCTCCGGGGCGGGGAAATCCACGATTAGCAAGCTTATTTACCGCCTGTACGACATCCAACACGGAAGCATCACGATTAATAACCAGAGCGTGGCGAACGTCACGCAGCGTTCCGTGCGTTCGCGAATAGGAATCGTCCCGCAGGATTGCGTTTTGTTCAACGACACCATCGAGTACAACATCGCGTTCGGCAAGCTCGGGACGTCCAATATGGGCACAATCGAGGAGGTGAAGAAAGCCGCGAAAGCGGCGCAGTTCTCGCAGTTCGTGGATGAGCAGTGCAAAGACGGGTACGACACTTTGGTCGGCGAGCGCGGGTTGCGTTTGTCCGGGGGTGAAAAGCAACGCGTCGCGATCGCGAGGGCGCTTTTAAAAGACCCCCCAATCATGATCTACGACGAAGCCACGTCTAGCTTAGACACGCACACGGAAAAGGAAATCATGCTCTCGATTAACGCCGCGGCGGTTGGCAGAACCAACATCGTCATCGCGCACCGGTTATCCACGATCATGGACGCGGATCAGATCATCGTTTTGAAAGACGGCCTCGTCGCGGAACGCGGGGACCACCCCACGCTGTACTCCGACGCCAACGGGCTGTACCGAGCCATGTGGGACCAGCAGCTGCGGAGCGCCATGGAGGGAGGGTCGAAGAGCAGCTCGGCGAACCTCATCGCGGGACGGAAATAGCAGCGCTGCAGTGAAAGGTTGTGATTGATTTTTAGTGTGATTATTTTGTCATCACCACCCTCTTTCTATCTTCCTAACAGCACGATTTCGTCCTTCCCGGCGTCGTACCAGTACCTCGGTGTGTTACCCACGTGATCTTCGTCACGTGCGCGTTGCGTATCCGTGGGTAACGCAATCGCACTGGCGTGTAGCCCAAACTCGATCGCCTCCGATACGTCCCGCGCTAACCGAGTGGCGATTTCGCGCATCGCAATCGACTCTCGATTTTGCGCGCACCTCGCCGTATCCGCGAGTTCGCCCCTTTCCGCCGACTGATTGCCCATACAAGACTGACAACGCGCATCGCTCAGGGCTTCGTGTTTCTCCGCAACTCGTGTTTCCGTGGCCAGCTCATGCCTCACCAACGTTTCATTCTTCGCCACCCCACACCTCACCTCCTCAAGTTCTCGCGTCAAACAAACAAACTGTTCCTTCAGCTGCTTGTACATCTTCACCAAGTCGCTCAAATCGGTCTCGGCGACCGCTTTCTTCAAAGACTCGGCGTTTGCGTGCTTTTTCCATTTCGAAAGCTTCAACTCAAGCTCACCCAACCGCATCGCCGCGACGTGCTGCTCACGGACCATGTCCAGCTGAACGGCACGTACTGTTTCCCAAGGATTTTCGGAGTTGGTTTCTTTATCCGAGTTTCTGGAACTCGTCGCCGCTCCCGCCGCGGTTCGCCGCGCCGTGGCTTGCTGTTTTCCGGATTCGTTCTTCTCCGTTTCCGCGAGCTCCAGAAACGCCCTGAGTCGCTCCACCTCCGCCTCTGCCATTTCCGCGCGCGCATCCGCTTCGTCTGTGACGGCTGCTGCGATTGCGATTTGCGCGGCGGCGTTGTCGGCGAGCTCAAACGCAGCCTCGGCTTCCTCCGCGGCGACTCCCAGGGCGCGTCGTAACACTTCGTTTCCAGCGACAGTCGCCGCACAAACCGTCTCCGCCTCGAGAAGCGCGGCGCGAAGCCCGTCCCTCTCCGTGGACGTTTTCGTGTGCAGCACCGCGAGATCTGCGAAACGCAAACTCAAAGCCCTGTTCTGGCTCGTCAGCACGTCCAGGCGAAGCCGCGTGGCAGTTGCGGTCTCGCCATCACGACGGTTTGGCGTGCCATTCTCCGCTTCTTCCCGAATCAGAGCCTTGATTGAGACCGCGTCTATGGGGCTGGTCGCACGCAGCGGCACGCGCGCGGCGACAGGCACACGCGCCGCGTCGTTGCCGCTATCCAAAGCCTCCCGCGCCGCGGGCGGCACCATGTCCTCGGTCGCGCCCGCGAGTTTGAACCACGACGCTGATTGGCAACGAAGAGAAGCACACGAAATTTTATTCTTAGAATTTCACTCGCGCGTTCGCACTCGTCATTCGTCGTCGCGCCGGGCACGGGTCACCCTGCCCACACAGGGCCCTCCCCACACAGGGGGCCCACGCATGGGCTTGACGGACCGACGCCGGGCGATTGTTTTGTTCGGGGATTCGTTAACGCAGCGGAGTTTCGAGGCGAACGGGTGGGGTTCGTCTTTAGCGGTACGGTACGGCCGGCGGTGCGATGTGTACAACCGCGGGTTCGGCGGGTACAACTCTCGGTGGTGTCTTTCCATGTTGAAAGAGATGTTCCCCGAGGATGAAACCCAACTGCTGGTGACGATAATGCTCGGCACGAATGATGCCGCGCTGCGTCACGTGGAACCGGCTGTTTATGTACCTCTCGATGAGTATGAAAAAAATCTCAGAGAGATCGTAAAGCATTGCAAGAAAACCGCAAAGTTCGTCGTGGTGATGACGCCGCCGTGCATGAACGAGAATCAGCGCTTGGCATTTCAACATGAAAAGTACGGAGACGGCGCGATCGGGACGCTGGACCGTACGAACGAAAACACACGGAAATACGCGGGGATTTGTACGAAGGTGTCACGGGAACTTGGAATGCCTTGTGTGGATTTGTTCAAGGTCACAACGGCAAAGCAAGGTGGGGAAGAAAACGAGAAAGGAAACTTGTCGCGCGCGCAATCGGTGGACCCGTGGCAAACGCAAATCAGTTCGATCAACAACTTCAAGTCGAGTGATTTCGGACCTCCTCCCAGATTTAACGGCGACGGCGACGGGCGCGGTGGCGAATTATTCACCGATGGGATTCATTTCAGCGAGCATGGACAGCAAATCGTGTTCCAGGCTTTAATCGACACCATCACGCAACACATCGGCGATGCGTTGTGTCCAGAAAACTTGGACAGCGACTGGCCGTTTGGACCGGCGCTCCGAAGCGATCCTTTTCGGTGGAAAGAAAAGATGCGAGCGCACGAAAAACAAGCTGTGTTCGAACCGACGCTTTTTGGACAGAAGAAGAAGAGTTCAATGAAGGAATCAACAGTAACAGTGAGTGATAGTAGCATTTTGGCCGATAAAGACCTGCAACTCGCACGGGGTGTCGCCGTGTTACTCGCGGCGGCGGGGGCGGGGTATTTCTTCGGCGCGCGGAGGTAGCGGGATGCATTTATGAAATCCTAAAACCGAAATTTGTCGGAAAAACAATGGTCAACAGTACACAGTTTCTCGGGACGGCAAAAAAGAGTGCCACACGTGGAAGCTTGGCCACAGCCGCGAACTGCGGGGACGCACGTCTAGGTGGCCGACACCACGGTTTCTTGTTCTCCGTGGCCTTCGTCGCAAGTGCAACAACGTGACGATTTCTTGCCCACCGTCGTGCAGGGCGTGGCGTGGCGTGGCAGCGCGATTTGCCGACACGGCCCCTGAAAGTTTGCCGACCGCGATTGCCGACACGGCTTTGCAATTTGCGCACCCGGTTCAACTTGCCGACCCACGCGCGCCTTCCGGGGAAGTCGGCTGCCGCCCTACTTCCTCTTTGTCCTCGATGCGTTCGCGCCCCACACACGATGCCCGTAAGGCGGAGGCGTTCCGGTTACACCTCATCGCAAGCGTGTTCCCTGTGCACGTCGTCGGGAGCGTCGTGACGATCGTGTGCGCCGTGGTGAGCAAAGTGCGGTACCCGACGTCGACGCCTCTTTTCCCCTCTGTTCCAAGGAGCGACTTCCGCGAGTTTTTCACCATCGTCATGTCCGTGTTGCTTTCCATGCAGTTCACCGCGCGCGCGGCGTACGTGGAGAACTTCGAAACCGTGTGCGACACCGTGAACTGGCTCGGAATGTTGGCGCGTTTGAGCATCACGCGGTGCGTGCCGAGTCTCCCGTGGGGGCTTTTCCGGTTCGTCGCGGCGTTGGCCAGCGGAATCATGACGCGGTACGAGTTTTCGAAACAGTGGAGACACCACGTCGTAAGGCTTTTCGTGTCCAGTGCGACATCGGTGTATGTACGGCGAACCACGGACGTACCCGAGTTCGCGGGGGAAACGCTTGTTGGCGCAATCGTTGCCGAAGTAACCACGTTCGCGCTGCTCGTGCCGCTGGTGCTGCGAACGCAACGCTGGCTGGAGTTGGTTGACGTCCACTCGTTCGAACTGCGTTGGGCCAGAGACGAAATCGCACGCGCGCAAACGCAAGAGGTGGACCAAAGGATGCGACGACGCGCCGGCGACGCAAGCGCCGTGCGACGACGCGGAGGGCGGTAGCGACCAGGCGCGCGTGCCTGGCGTGAAATCATGACACCCAGCAGTGCCGCATATGCCTTTATATATCCATACATACCGCCACTAACGTGTACTCCAGACGGACACGTTAGTGCGAACAATCAGAACGGGACGTGGTTTTGTGTGCCGTTCGCGGCGTTTGCGTCGTTGCGTGCGTGTGACACCTTCTTCCTGCTTTTTCTCGATCCACAAAAACTGAAATCTTTTTCGTCACGACAACTTTTGCAATCAGTGAGAGGTGATCCGTCTCGCCGTTCTTCCCTTCCCTCTCCTCAGACCCCCGCGCGTGGGCGCCTCGCGTGCGTGTCGTGTCCACGTGTTGTGTCGACGTTTCACAGCCGCCATGTCCGCGGAAGCCGACGGCTCTGGCGCTAAGCGCGAGCGCGAAACGGAGGAGGCCGTGGATGCGCCAAACGCGAAAGAGGCTAGGGTTGAAACCGGGTCTGATGAGCCCGGGTGTGATGCGGTGGATAGGGATGCCGATGCAGTGGACGACGTGGTCGTTGCGAACGAACCCGCGGCTCCCGTGGAAGACGCGCCCGCGACCGCCACGGAAACGGAAGCGTTCGTAGCGCAGGAACCAGCGGAAGAACCAAAGGAAGAACCAGCGGACAAACCTGAGCCCGATGTGACCCTGGAGGATGCGTTGGATTCGCTCGCGCCCAAAGTCACCAAGCGTTTGGCGGTTTTGTATGCGTCGAACTTAATCGCGGAGCACGAGATGGAAGCGAAGACGCTTCACCAACTAGGCGAGTTTACGCCAGCGCAGGCGGTGGAGATCATCGACGGAATTTCGGAGGAATCGTTAAAGGGCGCGGAGGACAAGAACGAGTTCCTCACAACGCTGATGCGAGGAATCAAAAATCCAGCGCAAGTCAAAGCGATGACGCGCGCCCCGCGCGGCGGCGCCGGCGGAAGAAACGGCGCTGGCGCTCCGTCCCAGGCGGTGCTTGATGCGCTGCAGCGCGTGTACGCTCTTGGGGTTGTTTCGTCAAACCAAATCGACGAAAAAATGCTGGACCACCTCGCGCGGATGCCCGAGCCCTTAGCGGTGGCGTCGGTTGACGAACTCGGCAAAGCCGACGTCGCGGGAATCCGGAACGTCAACGGGTACCTAAAGAGCATCTGCAGAAGACACGAGCCCGAAGTTCGGGGAAGTTCGGGGAAGTTCGGGGTTCCGTACGGAGCCGGGGGCGACCTGGCCGGCGGAGGTGGTGGTCAAAGTCAAAATGGATGGGACAACAGAGGCGGCGGGTTCCAAACCGGCGGCGCGCGACCGGCGCCGCCCGAAGCGTTTTTCGAAATCCAGCGCCGGTTCCAGATGGTACGGCCTTGCGCGTTTCCCGAATCCTGACACACTGCTTACTGGCCCTCTTTGAGTGTTTGAGTGCACTACTAGTAACATTTACCAGTACCAGCAACTGTTACAAACCCACACTCGCCGACTCGGGACTGACACTTTTCGTTCACAATCGCAGGGCGTCATCACCTCGCCGGTTGCGATGCGTCTTGAGCAGTTCTACACGGACACCGGGTCGAGCTTGGACACCGCGGCGTGGGAGTCTATGCTGACGCTGAACGAGCCGTCCGCGATGGTCGCGATTGACGAGGTACACTCGGCGTGCGCGAACGGTTCCGTGCGGAACCCCAGTGCGTTTTTTTCAAGCGTCGCCAAGAAACACAGGCTGGCGATGGAACAAGGGCTTTCCAACGCGCAGCCGCGGGGGGGGGGATACGGCGGGCGCGGAGGCGGAGGCGGCGGGTACGGCGGAGGCGGCGGGCAAGGCGGCGGCGGGCACGGAGGCGGCGGCAGAGGCGGCGACCGAGGCGGAGGCTACGGCGGGCCTCCTTCCAGTCACGGGTACGGCGGACCTGGTCCGGGTGGAAACACAAACGGCGGCGGCGGCGTCTCCGGCGGTTCTCGCGGCGGCGGTTACGTGGACGACGCTGCGTTGCGCGCGCAGCTGCCTTCTGCGGTGTACCAGCGCATGCAGAGCGCGTATGGGAGGGGCAAGTTCAACCTGGGCGCAATCGACCAAAGAGCGCTCGATACGCTTTTGAAACTTGACGAACAAACCGCGCTTTCCGTGGTTGACGAAATCGAAAGTACCGACCTCGGCCGCGTTCGCAACTTCGCGGGGTATTTGATGGGGATCTGCAACAAATTCCTAAAAGGGGGGGCGCCCGGCGCGCCGCGGAGGTATTAGGTCCACAACGGGTTGCATGGAAGTGGGGTTTGGCGACTTAGTTTAAGTATTTCCGGTTACGACTTATACCGCAAGTACTTCCTATGACGACTTACTTCGAGTTCTTCCTTTACGACTTAACGCAAGTACTTCCTACCACGACCTACTGCGAATACTTCCTTTACGACTTACTTCAAGTACTTCCTGCCACGACTTACCGCAAGTACTTCCTATATTACGACTACTTCGAGTCCTTCCTATTACATCTATTCAAGGTATCTCGTCCACCCTGATCAGCTCGATGTCGAAGAGCAGGGTTTTATCGATCATCCCTTCGTTTTCCAGCACGAACCCAAGCGCGCGTTCTCCCGAAAAATTTGAAGGCTTAGGGCCCATGATTTTCCACTTCCGGCCTTGCGGGTAGGACAAAGTGGAACCGCCCGCGACTATGACTCTTCTTATTTCACCCGCCTTCATCCCGAGCACGGCTTCCCGGAAAGCGGGGATTATTGAAACGTCGTCGGCCGCGAACCGCAGAAATTCTTTATCCTCCCCAGTGAACGCGCCTCCCTTGGATTTGTTCCGAGCTTCGAACGGCCGGCCGTAGTACCCTATGGTGTACCCGTCCCAGTCAATCACGGCTTTTTTGCCCGCGGTCATTGTAACACCAGTACCTTCCTTCATCGTCTTCCACTGCAACGCCCCGTCGAACCTCTGCTCGTAATCGGGGTATTGGTATTTACTCTTGCCGTAGTCCTTGCCTTCCAGGGAAGGCATGTACTCGTTGGAAGTGGCGTACTCCGCGCTCGCCGGTTTCGTAGTGGGTGACAACAACTCAATCAACGTACCAGCGGCGATGGTCGCGAAGCCCAGGGTGCTTCGTCGCGACACACCCGACGAAGGGGGTTGCGGGGATTTAGTGTTCGCGAAATCGACCGTCCCGCGGGACGAAACGAGACGGGCACCGGCGGTGACGGTGATAGACGCGGCCCTTCGGTGCGCGCGTTTGCGCCCATGCGCGGTGCGCGGAGGCGCGAGCGACGGGACCGCGAATGTCACACAAGAAGACATGGCGCGCGCGTGGAGGTGTGGAACGGACACGAGACGTGATTGAGTTGCAGTCCGAGTCATCATCAAGCAGTTTATTCGACAAGAAGAGACAGACGTGGCTGCTTTTTGATTGATGAAGCGCCGATTGATTAACCGGGCATTGAACACCCTCCTCTACCCACCCAGAACTCAAAGAATCACCCTACACTAAGTCTCCTCCGCGGAGGGACAAACCTAAGCCCCCCTGGCTTCGCGCCTGGTGGCGTCGTGCAGAATGTCCACGTCCACCGCGTCGCTGGGAAGCTGCACGTACCTGATTGTAAAAAAAGAAATGTTAGTCTTGTATGGGCAGTCAGTCAGTGGAATGTGGTGGGTGGGGAAATACGTACCGCACCACGCTCCCGCGGATGAAACAGTTCCGCACGCTCTTCATGTGCGGGTACCGTTTCGCGTCCACAACGCCCGTGTTTTCGAGTTTGATGTTTAAGTACTGGTCAACGGAAACGAGGGTGCCGCCGATGGCGAGGTCGTTCTTCAACTCAACGACGACGTGCTTACCGACCAGGGTCTTGAAGTAGGAGTAGAACAGCATGGTTTCTGATTGGGAAGTTGAAAGAAAAAAAGAGAGGTTTTGGTCAGTTGCGGGACTTGAAAAAAAAAGGGCCCGATCGCGATCACCGGGAGGGAGGACGTTAGGTGTTGGCCGCGGTGGGGAGGTTCGATTCCGGGCCCCGGGGGGACGTGTTGTGGACTTTTTTCGTGTGCCTAGCGTGAATTTGGTTGTGTGCCGCGCGAAGACCAATTGTGTGTGGCCGGGCGAAACGAGAAACCAAGGTGCGGACGTACATCGTGTGTGCTAGATTTTCCGCAAATGCCTCCTTCTCTGTGCTCCGATCCGGAACGTAACGAACACTCGGTCGCCGTGCCCACGCGTGTACGTCTCGCGCCCGTGGAGTTGCACGGACGGGTTTCGAGAAACCGTCTGCGTTCGCGCTGACTGCTGTCAGTGCGCGAGGCAATGTGGCGCGAAGGGGCGCGCCTGGGAACAAAAAACCCCAGTGCAAATTTCAGTGGCGGATTTTATTCGTCCTTGGTGCCTTTAGGCGTTTCCGAGGGGAACTACTCTTGAGACCATCGTCCCTGTCATTGCGGTGAGCGCGACTATACCGGACGGCGCGGCGGTGTACGCGCCGGGGTGCGTCGTGGGAACCATCGTGGCTTCGGACCTCCCGACGATGGTGTGGCCCACGTGGCTGGTCCCCCCTCCCGCGAATGAGTCGCGAAATCTGAAAGGCGTTAGTCTCGGAACCATCAATGGCGTACTGGCGCTCCCCGCGTGCGAGTCTGGCACGGTCGCGTCCCCCCGTGACCTGCGTTTAACCTCCGTGGTCGTGAAACCGAAACCCACCACGCGAATCGCCCCGTTACACGACCTGCCAGGTGGAAGTGGGTCCACTTGGCTGGTGGGCCGGTGGGTTCGGTGGAGCGTGGACACACTGAACGCGATAGATTCCAAAACAGCGGCGACCATTCCGGCGCTTAAACGGGAAGCGGCGGCCGCAAAACGCCGGATTCGCGCCGCGGTTCAACAAGAAATAACAAACCAGTTTCCACCGTTGCAAGTGTACCTCGCCGACCGGGCGTTCGCGTTGGATGAGCTGAGGAATAGAGACATGGAGGCGGAGTCGAAACGGAAACGGGCGGAGGCGGAGGCGGCGACGACGAAAATCGCTGCGACGGCGACGACGATTGATTTCGCGAACGTCGCCGTGGAGCCTGGGTTGCGTGCGACAAGTAACACGACGAGTACACCTGCGCTGCCGATGCCACACACAACACCACAAGTAGCAGCGAGATCAAATAACTTTAAGGATGTTCCGCGCTCGCCGCGGCGGGCGAAGCTGACGGCCTTTTTCGCGCCGAACAGAAACGCCGGCGACGACGGCGCGCCGGAGCGCATCCGGGAAACAGAGAAGACTTTGTCAGCGTCGACGGCGGGTACGGTCGCGAAGGAAGCGCACGGTGTTGTGACGACGAAGGAAGGACAATTAAAAGAAGAAGAAGACAACGTGAAGGAACATAGCGCAAAAGTTGACGCGGTGAAGGAAGTAGTTGACGCAGTAGAGGAACATAAAACACAAGAGACTCTTGCTGCGCGTTCCGCTCGTTGGGCGAGGGAAGGCGCCGCGCTCGCGGCGTCGCTCGCGGCGTCGCCAAAGCCGAAGACCCCCGGACGGAGACGGGTTTCTGTGACGACGGATTTGCGCTCCATCCGTCCAGAGCAGCGCGTGTCTCGTCGTCGCACCGATGCGAGCGCTGTGCCTGTCCCTTCCGCGCCGCGACGCCAACTGGCGCCGCCGAAACCCGACGCGTCGAAGCTGCTCTCGCCCACGCGCCTCGCCGCGCCGGCGAGGGCGACGATGGACCGCGCGAGTCGGAGCGTTTCGGTTTCCGGATCCGAAAACGCCAAAACGCGCTTGGTGGTGCTCCCGGAACCCTCTGGACGAAGACGTGATCCTATAGACGACGCCGCGCGTCAAGAGCGACGCGCGGCGTCGAGGGACGCGCGACGCGGAGCGCGGCGATTGGGGGACGAAAACACACACACGACAAAACCGGTTTCGAGTTTTGAAAGACGAGGTACCGTTCGTTTATCGAAAAACACGCACGACGCGGTGCAGCGGATGATGGCCACCACGTTTGTTTCTTTGGAACCAGGTAGCGCGTCGAAAAGTCGACGGGCGGGTGGTGTGTTGGGTGAATTGACGAACACAAAAGGTTTTTTGACGAAAGAAAACGCCGTTTCGGGCTTCGCCGCGAAAATTGACGCGATGCGGAACTCGTTCGCGTCCATCGCGAAAAACGCCGCGTTCGCGATTTCAGAGCTCGCCGAGCAGGCCGTTTTCGACGGGAACGGAGAGTTTCAAAACCCTTCCGGATTTCGCGACGATAAAGTCCGCATGGAGGAGGTGGTTACCATGTCCGTTGATGGCGCTGATGTGCTGGTGCAAATGAGGCCGGTCACCGTGGAGGGGAAACAAAATTAAACTCTTACTCTTTAGAAGGTGTGTATTACTATTCCTCGGTCACAGGAATATGCGTTGCGTGGATAGATACTCGTGCAAAATAGCACCCGTACCTACCCATCTACCCCACCATCACCTGCCCGGGCTTTTCCGTACCTTCCACTTCGCCTTGCCCCCTTTCTGCAGTTTGTCCATCGGTTGTCTGGCGAGTTGCAGCCATACAAACCCTACGACCGGGGTTAAACACACCGCGACGTGAAACGGCCAGTCGCTCGTGCGGCAGGTCCCTCCGGACGAGACGCATTGCGTTTTCGCGGTCTCCGTCGCGCACGCCGTGACTGCGGGTGTTGACCCCCCCACGCAGGTTTTCTCACTCACCGCGTCAATCAAAAACATAGTACCGGTTTCGCACCACTTATACCCCAAGTTAGAAACCGTGTTGAGCAACGTCATGTAGGTCCCGCCCATGGTTTCGTCGGAGACTTTGCTGTAAAAGCTCATGAAGGACACGAAGTGCACGGTGTTTAGACCGGCGTATATTGACAGCCACGCGTATAGAAATCCGTAATACGTCCACGGAATGTACCCGCCTTCTTCTGATATATTTGACGGGACGTATAAAACCACCACCGACGCGCCTAGCGCGACTACCGTTCGAAGCATCCACGTCTTCGTGACGCAATCCAGCGGCCTGGAACCCGCGGTCCATCTCGAGATGTACACGGGCAACATAATGGACACCGGCGTCATCGCCGCGCTGAGCGTCGCCATGTGTTGCTTCGGAACCCCCCGCTCCAACAGTTTCAGCGTCGTCAGGGTTTCAGCAGCGCTGAACGCGATGGCACGAGTGAGTAAGACCGCGCTGAGTGTTAGCACCGAAGGTAACCGCGCGATGGATAAGGCTTGTTTATACGCCCCGACAACGGTCAAATTATTCAAGCCTTCGGTTTGTTTGAACCGTTCGCTCGCGGTGACGATCGCGCCCGTCCCGGCTTCGCGTTTCAGCGCCACGAAAAACGCCGAGCAAAGAAACACCACCCCCCAGAACGTGATGAACCCACCTAGACCGACGGATCCGTACGCGTTTAGTAACAGAAACCCGGTAAACGAAACGAAAAACCCGGCGGTTTGCCCGACGCTGTTACACGTGGACGCGAGGCCCACGTTTTTCTTGGAAAGCATCGTTAAAGCCCACCCGTCCACCGCGATGTCCTGGCTCGCCAGCAACACGTAGATCCACAGGAAAATCACCGCCAGGGTTTTGACGTCGGAGCCTTTTTGAGAAATCAACTGCCCGAGGTGGTTCGCGAGGTACAGCAGGGAAAAACCCACCGCTAGCTGTAACGGGATGAGCCATGTTTTCCGCTGGCCTATTTGTTTCACGAAAAGCGAATCCACCACGGGCGCCCACAGGATCTTCAGCGAAAACGGCCAGCTCGCGAGGCTAAAAATCCCCAGCTCCGCGTACGACGCGCCTTTCTCTTGCAAAATGAACCCCACGCTGGCGCTTAAACCCATGGGGACGCCTTGAAGGGTGTACAGCAGCAACAGAAGCGCGATGCTTCCGTAATCGCCGCGGAACCCGGCGGCCTGTTTTTTCGAGGTTCTCGATTTGTCATCCTCGGGCTCGTTCACGTAGTAATCCTCATCCGTGCCGTAATCCCCAAGAACGTTACCCTCCAGCAGATCAGCCGCGCTGCTGTTACGACGCACGTGCGCGCGTGTGCGGTGCACCATGGTGGGCCGGGGGGGGGTGCCCGTGCCGGTGCCGCGGGCAATGGATGGTGATTGGATGATTAGCGAGGGGACGCGGCACGCGCCTATAAAACTTATTACCGGCAGCATTTCGGTGGAGCAACCGAAAGTGCTGCGAAGAGCGATTTTCGCAGAGCGAGTCCTCCAGTACTTCTTCGTATACATGCGTGCGTTACATACTATTCTAGCTTCTCGCCGTGGGACCGGGCGCGGCATCGTCGGTAACTCCCGTCGCGACGCCGTCCAAATCGTCAACCTCTTCCCCCGTTCCGGGCGCCGGCGCGGGCGCGACGGTTTCGCTGGCGTCGCGTTCGATTTCGGCGTCCCCCGAAATCGCGCCCTCGACGAAATCCACATTCGACGCCGCTTCTTCAGCCGTTTCGGTCTGGGTCGCAACCGTTTCATTCATCTCAGAGGACGGATACGGCGCCTCCGCGTCATCCAGAGTTTCCTCGAACGACCCCTCGTACGCGTCCCGGTCATCCTGCACCACGTCAAGGACGTCGTCGACACCTTCTGGGAGGTCTGGGTTTGTTTCGAGTGGGATGTCGGCGTCGAGGTCGATTTCCGTCTCCGCCGTCGCAGGCCCCGACGCGTCTTCGTAGCTCGCTTCATCCGTGGCATCCACGGTGTTCGCGCCTTCCACCTCTTCACCGCCTTGCGTCTCCTCCTCTTCCTCCACGACGCCCTCGGTTTCCTGCGTCTCCTCTGCTTCGTCCTGACCAAGAGCACCGGCATCCGCACCCTCGCCGAGCATGTCGTACGTCCACTCCGCTGGGTACGAGTTTTTGGGATCCCTGTTGACCTTGACATACCCGGCCCCCGCGTACTCCACGCTTGGGTCCCTCATCACCACCGCCTGTCCCTCCCCCGGGGGGTTGGGCGACACGTGGTAGCAGTTCAGCGCGTACGTCTTCGTGTCGTCCTGCACCTGCGAACACACGCGCGTCATGAGCCAGGCATCCACCATGTCCATCCCGCCTGTTTTCACGATGTACTTCTCCAGCTTATCCTTCATGCGTCTCTGCGCAATATAACCCTGTAATCCGGCGGCGCCCTGCATCTGGTTCCAGCGGTACACGTGCAGGTCTTTGGATTCGGTCGGGCCACTCGAGTTGAATGAGTACAAATACTCGCCGCTCACCGCTTCGCCGTGCGTGAGAAACATGACGTCGTAATCCGATGGCTGGTGCTTGACGATGTCCTGGAAGGAATACGCGGGAATCGAGATGGTCCACGGCGCGTCGCTTTCCAACACCACGACGTCCGCCCAGTCCTCGTCCCACTGCGTTTGCCACTGGAACATGTGGCCGTACATGCACCCGACGTGGTGCGCGATGCCCATCCTGAGATTGTAAAAATAAATGTCAGTCTTGTATGGGCAATCAGTCGGCGGAATGTGGTAAATGGGAAATACTTACCAGCCTTCGGGGAGGGTGCTTTCGTTTTCACGAGCCTCTGCCACCGCGCCTGCGTAGTACAGCTCGTTCAAACTGTGAGGCCCGGCTTGGTCTTTGTCTCTTTTTTGTAACGCAGATTCCAAATCCTTCACCGCGTACAGCGCTTCGTCGAACTTCTTCGGCCAGTCGTACGCGTTGACTCCGGGACTTATTCGCAGGTAGTTGTTCAAGGAAGGAGCGTCCATGCAGTTCTCCTTCCCCAGCCATTCCTTGATGTACTCCGTGTTCTTTTTGTCGTTCTCGCTGTCGATGCCGATCGCGAGCACGTGCGTCGCGAGGGACGGCGAGTAGGACTGGCAACCGTCGCCTTCGCTCATCTTCGCCTCGCCATTCCCCTCCAAATTCGCTTGCTGTTCCTGTCCCAGCCTGCTCTCCGCGTGCCCCACGCGTCGGGGCACCGGGGCCTTGACGTAGTGCTGATTAGGGTCCGCGGTGGTGGTGCTGGGCGTGCTCCCAGGAACCGCGCGCCCGGACGAGAGCTCGGAAAGCTCGGTCGGGGACTCGAACGTGTCGTACCCGTCCCGGAACGCAACCTTGGCGCACCCCATCAAAAGCAGCGCGGAGCCAGCCGCGACGCTCACGAGCACTCGGGGGAACGAGTCCTTCTTGGCACCGCGAGTGCGAGGCACGTACGCATCGCCGCCATCGCTCTGGAGCGGGTGGGGGTGGGGGAAAGGAGGCGTCAGCGGGCGAATGACGAGGGGGTCAGCCAGATCCTACCGGTGACGGAAGTGGGGGAAGAAGAAACGAAGGATGGGCGTTGGGGCGACCGAGCGTGACGGGAGCACGCCGAGAGGTGGAGACACGTCGTACCTGCACCAGCAGCGGCAACCTCTCTAGATCATTCATCGCGTCGTTCCACCGGGTGGACGAGGCGCGATGCGCTGTGGCGGCGAAGGCGTGGATGCGAACCCGAGACCGGTTGGTGTTACACTCGCGTCGGGTTTTCCGCCAGACGACAAACTGCTCGCTTGTGTGTGTGCCGTCGATTTTCTGATGGAATGCAGAGTGCTGACAAAAAATGTTCGAAGGTATTACGACTTGGTCTGTTGGTATTATGTACAAGTAGTGGGTGAGAAGGATGGATATGGTTCCAACCACGGTTCCGACGGCTTTGCAGAAAACGCGCCGAGTCGTGCCGAGCTGGACGAAGGGAAATCAGGCGAGCTGGAAGAAAGGTGTCGAGCCGTTATCATCCGCCTCGTTACGTTCGCGCCCGCTTCCATCAGCGCCCGCTTCGATCAGCGCCCGCACCACCGCCTCGTGGCCGAAATGAGTGGCAATCTTCAGCGGCCACACGCCGCCATCCTCCGCCTTGTTGATGTCCGCACCCAACTCGATCAGCACCCGCACCACGGTCTCGTGACCCGATCCAGCGGCGACAAACAGCGGCGTCACGCCGTTATCCTTTGCCTTGTTGACGTCCGCACCCAACTCGATAAGCGCCCGCAATACCGGCTCGTGGCCTTTTTTAGCGGCGATGTACAGCGCCGTCGCGCCGTCATCCATTACCTCATTGGCGTCCGCGCCCAACTCGATCAGCGCCCGCACCACCGTCTCGTGGCCCTGTTGCGCGGCGACGTATAGCGGCGTCGTGCCGCTATCCTCCGCCTTGTTGGCGTCCGCGCCCAACTCGATCAGCGCCCGCACTGCCGCTTCGTGGCCGTTACAAGCAGCGATAAACAGTGCCGTCGTGCCGCTATCCTCCGCCGTGTTGACGTCCGCGCCCAACTTGATCAGCGCCCGCACCACCGCCTCGTGTCTGTTACAAGCGGCGATAAACAGTGGCGTCGCGCCGTTATCCACCGCCTTGTTGACGTCCGCGCCCAACTCGATCAGCGCCCGCACCACCACATCGTGGGCAAATTCAGCGGCGATAAACAGCGCCGTCTCGCCGCCATCCGTCGCCTTGTTGACGTCCGCGCCCGCCTCGATCAGCACCCGTACCAACGTCTCGTGTCCGTTACAAGCGGCCATCAAAAGCGGCGTCACGCCGTCATTCTTTGCTTTGCTGACATCCGCGTCCGCTTCGATCAGCGCCCGCACAACCGCCTCGTGGCCCCTTTCAGTAGCCACCAACAGTGGTGACTCGCCGGCTTCCGTCACCTTATGGACGTTCGCGCCCGCCTCGATCAGCGCCCGCAACACCGCCTCGTTGTCGTGACCGGCGGCGAGGTACAGTGGTGTCCCGCCGTCATTACCTGCCTTGTTGATGTCCGCACTCATCTCGATCAGGGCCCGCACCATCTCTTCGTGGCCCATTTGAGCGGCGTGGTGCAGCTCGTTCTTGTCACGCGGGCAGCCGTTAGCGCTCGCCCACTTCAGGACCTCGAGATGCCCACCCCGTGCCGCTCCTTAACACGCATTTTCCAAGCTCGTGCCCCACGGGCACCTGTTTGCGCGCGCCCACTTCAGCACCTCGAGATGCCCACCCAATGCCGCCGCTGAGCACGTATTCCCGTCCCACGGACAGCCGTTCGCGCGCGCCCACTGCAGCACCTCCTGTTGCCCGCCCTCTGCCGCACCCATGCACGTCTCCTCGTTCCACGGACAACCGTTCGCGCGTAGCCACTTCATCACCTCGAGATGCCCGTCCCACAGGAAGCCGTTTGCGCGAAACTCCTTCAACTTCACGAGATTTCCACTCCTCGCCGCTGCGTAACAAAGAAATTCTTGACGCGACAGGCGACCTCCCCGTTGCAGGCGCTGCAGCGCGCTTAAACATACGAGGTCAACGGCTTCATGCTCATCAAGCTCCTCAAACTCAAGCCCCGTCGCCGCCACCGCGTCGCGCATCGCGCGGCTCACCGCTGGGAGCCGTGCGAGGTCTGCTGGATCGTCGAAATGCTCAGATCTGAGAACGTGCGTGATGACGATGTCGTCGAGAAGGCCGGGGATGGCTTCTTGCGGGGAGGACCTGCGCGCAACGGTCGCGGTAGTGCGGCGCGGACGAGTAAAAATACCGTGCGCCCATGAGGAGGAATCCATCGCGGAGGACGGCGTGTGGTGCGCGTCGTTGTGGGAAGAAGGCTCGAAATATTTTTGAGCGTTACACCTTCCGAGGTTTTTTGACCATTTTGCTATTTTTGTGCGAGCGACATCGCGAAGCGAGGACAAAACGAGTCCTGGACCGCGAGGACACGCGAGGCGCGAACGATACGAATGGTGATGAGGTGGCGTTTGATTCTGATTTTTTGGCTTTTCACAATAACACCCCGCTGAGCGCGTTCCTCAGATTCTCCACGGGCCCCACTCCCGTCACCGCGGCTTGCACAAAGCACCCCGCCATGGCGACCATGGCCAGGCGGCCGTGCTTTATTTCCGCGACTCGCTGGTTTTCGAAGAACGTGGGATCGGCGGACAAATCGAACGGGTCGAACGGCACTCCTCCCGGGTAGTTTTTATCACCAGGAAGGTACACGCCAACCGGTTCCAGGCTCCGTATGCCAACAAACCTGGCGTACTCCGGCCCACCCATCAACACGGCCTGACACGCGGCGATGATGAAAATGCCTTGCTTTCCCGCGATGACGAAGCCGCCCAGGCCTAAATAGTCAAGATCCGCGCCACCCAACTTCGCGGCGCCCACGCGCCACCACACGGGTTCCGCTATGTCTGAGATAAATAAAAGAAAGTGTCAGTCTTGTATGGGAAAACAGTTTTGGGATTTGGGAAAGGCCCGATACGTACCTAGCAATCCACTGTCGTTGACGAGCTCGGGAACCACCACCCCCACGACCGCTAGCATGGCCCATCGCGAGTGCAGCAGCTCCAGCTCCACGCCCCGGGCCAGGTTTTTACCTAGAACAGGTTGGTGAGGATTGACGTACCCCATGACGTACCCCGTGTCATTCGGTTCTTCCGTCGATTTGACATCAATCGTTTTCGCATCATCGTCGTCGTCGTCTCGCCCGAGCCCGAGCGGGTCGAAGCCGTAGTCTCCTGGCAGTTCTCCTTTCAGGTATTCCGGGGGGTTTTGCGTGAACAAAGTTCGGTGTGGGCCGAAGAACCTTGACGTGGTCCGGACCTTCCGCCGTTCCGCGTCCCATTCCAGGGCCGCCAACTCCAGTTGCGGACGTTTCGCCAAAACCTCGTTCTGCAGGTTCTCCCCGAAGTCCGTTTTCGAAAGAACCGTCAGCCCCACGATCGGGAACGCGCTTAGAAACAACGCCGCGTTCTCGAACCGTTGCACCACCGCCACGCCTAAGGCGATGCCACCGGTGACGTAGAAAAGGGGAGAGCTGATAAAGTCGCCCAGGGGAGAGCTATCGGGGGATGAGGTGTCGGGTGACTCGATTTCGTCATCGATTTCGTCCACGCCATTTTCGTCGCCATCCTCGGACGAGCCTATTCGCGTCGTTCGCACCCGAGGTGACGCGAAACCTGGCTTGGCGCGAAACAAGACACGCCGCGGTGCGACGCGCGCGCGGCGGCGCGCGGCGACCACGGGGGTCACCGCCTGGCGCAGGGCAAGCGCCATGACAAGTGGTGACGCGTGTTGATGAAAAGGTGTGCCAACTGGACAACCTTACCTCGACCGACCGAAAAACGTATTTTCGATAGGATCGCCCGAATCTGCCGCCGCTGTTCCACACCCACGCGCACGCGTCTCCTCCCCCCGGCCCTTCGCGGTTCCGCGTGCGATCGCGCCTATGGGTGATGCGGACCCCGCGTCGTCGGAGCCCGTGACCCAGAGCGGCGCTAAGACCGCGAAGAAGAACTTCGAGAAGGTCGCGAAGAAGAAGCCCGATCCCGCGGGTTTGGCGTTGGGTGAAGAAGCGCAGGCGGCGCTCACGGCGAAGGACTTCGGTGCGGCGAAGGACTTGTTCACACAAGCCCAGACTCTTTGCGAAGCTAGTGATGTGAAACCGGCTAAGCAGGTAAAACCGGCGAAACCTTCCGAAGGCGCATCAGAAGGCGCGGCCGCGAAGCACAAACCCGGGAAGGGAACCGCCGATGAACCTGAAGTGCAGAAAGAAGTCAATTTACCCGCCCCGGGATCAGACGGGCACCGCGTGGCGAAGAACAAAGCCAACCTTGGCGACTTGCCCAACTACGCGGTGAACAGCGAGACCAGGTTAAACGAACACTTAGTGGAGACAAATTCAAAATGGCGCACCAGGTTTCCCCCCGAGCCCAACGGGTATTTGCACATCGGCCATGCGAAGGCTATGCATTTCGATTTCGGCGTCGCGAAGAGGTTTGGCGGGGAAACGTACTTGCGGTTCGACGACACGAACCCGGATGCGGAGAAACAGGAGTACATCGACTCCATTCTGAGCTCGGTGGCGTGGCTTGGACATACTCCCGCGAAGGTCACCTACTCCAGCAATTACTTCGACAAGCTCCACTCGCTAGCCATAGAGCTGATCAAGAAAGGTAAGGCGTACGTGTGTCACCAGACCAAACTCGAAACCGCGGCGTCGCGCCAGCTCCTGCAGGGGTTCCAGCTGAAGTGCGCCAGGGAGGGCCTTGCCAAGAAAGACACGGAGTTACCACCCGGTGCCGCGTCTCCGCACCGCGAGCGATCTGTTGAGGAAAACCTCGAGCTTTTCCGCCAAATGACCGCGGGCGAGCTGAAAGAGGGGGAGTGTTCGCTCAGGATGAAAGGAGATTTGCGGTCCGACATCACGTCCATGTGGGACCTCGCCGCGTACCGGATAAAGTTCGCGGTACACCCGCATTCCGGGGATAAGTACGTCGTGTACCCCACGTACGACTACACGCACTGCCTCGTGGATAGTTTGGAGAACATCACGCACTCGCTTTGTACGTTGGAGTTTGAAACCAGACAAGCCCCGAACGGCCCGTACTACTGGCTCCTGGACGCCCTGGATATGTACAAGCCCGTGACCTGGGAGTTCGCGCGGTGCAACATCACGTACAACGTGATGAGCAAGCGAAAGCTGAATCGTTTAGTCACAGACGGTTTCGTGGCTGGGTGGGACGACCCGCGGTTACTAACCCTGGAAGGTTTGCGCCGACGCGGATACACCCCGTCCTCGGTGAACGCGTTTTGCGAAGAACTGGGGGTTACGCGGAACGACAACGTCCAGCACCTTTCAAAGCTGGAAAAGTGTATCAGGGACGAGCTCGAGGAGAACTGCGATCGTATTTTTGGCGTGCTTGACCCGATTCCGGTTGACATCGTGAACCACCCTGGAGTTGAACTGCCCGTGTCTTGTCCGCTGCACCCCAAGTTTCTGGACCGGGGAAACCGGATCATCCAGCTCACGAAAACCGTGTTCGTGGAGCGGTCCGATTTCCGCGAAGTCGACGACTCCAACTTTTTTGGCCTCGCCCCGAACAAAGCCGTGCGTCTTTTGTTCGGGTACAACATCACGTGCGTTGGTTTTGAGAAGGACGAGAGTGGTAAAGTTACGAGGATAACCGCGACGTACGACCCCGAATCACTGGGCACGAAACCCCCGAAAGGAACCCTGCACTGGGCGTCCACCGAGTTCGTGCAAACCGAAGTCAGGGTTTACGACAAGCTGTTCGCCGTGGAGGTCCCCGGGTGCGTGGAAGGCGGGAAGGAACTAGAGCCCGCCGTCGAGCCCACTGTCGACGGCGAAGAGCCCCACGAAAAAGAAGCCGCAAGCGAGCTTTGGCTCACGCAGATCAACCCCGACTCCCTGATCACGCACTTCGGGGCTTTGGTGGAACCTTCCCTGAGCGTGTGCGCGGGCGAACCGTTGAGTAAACGGTTCCAGCTCCAAAGGCTGGGGTACTTCACGTTTGACAAGGACAGCACCCACGAAAAACCCGTGCTGAACCGAATCGTGACGCTCAAGGAAAGCAAAGATCTCAAGGCGATGAAGAAGTGAGGCGTTTGAAGAGGATGGAACGGGTGTGAAAGGTACAAGTAGGTACAAGTAGGTACAAGTAGGTACAAGTACGTACAAGTACGTACAAGTACAAGCAGTAGGTAGTACTGAACGCTTCAAAAGGACGTTCTTTTCGGAAAGGTGTCGAGTTAGTATTCAAAATCCTCAAAACAGGTATTGTTACTCGTCTTCGTCCCTCGACCCAGAGGGAATTATCTCCCCGTACTGGAACGGGAAGAACTCCCTGTGAATCGCGTTGACCGCGGCCGAGCCCTGGTCGTCCCCTACTAACAGCGAGATGTTGGTTTTACTCGCGCCTTGCGAGATCATCTTCACCGTAACGGACGCCTCGCCGAGCGCTTTGAAACCGCGCTCCATGATTTCGTTGTTCCGTTGCACGTTGCCGATCAAGGAAATCAGCGAGTGCCCCGTGGATACCTGGACCCGCGCGATGCCCGCGTTTTCAAACTCATCAACAAGCGCATCGAGTTCTTCTTTCTGAAGATCCCGGGACCAAACCTTCGCAGGGTCCAAGGTTAACGAAACGGAAACCTCCGACGTCGCGACGCAATCCACGGAGATGCCCGCCTTGTCCATGATGTTGAAAACCTTCGCGAGGAAACCGTACTGCCCGAGCATTCGCGTAGACACGATATCCAACATCGTGACGTTTTTCTTCCTCACGATGCTCGTGAGCAGCCAATCCGTGTCCCCCCCAGGGCGCGTGTGCCCAATCAGCGTCCCGGGCGCGCGGACGTTGTACGAGTTCTTCACCCGGACGCACAGGTTGGCGCTGTCCATGGCGGGGCGCATGGATTGCGGGTGCAGCACTTGCGCGCCGAAATACGCGAGCTCGGTGGCTTCCTGGAAGCTCAGGAACGCCATGGCGACGGTTCCTTGCACTTCCCTTGGGTCCGCGCTGAGCACCCCATCCACGTCCTTCCACACGTACACCTCTGGGAGCTTCAGCGCGGCGCCGATCACGGTGGCGGTCAGGTCGCTTCCGCCTCTGCCGAGCGTCGCGATCGCGCCGGTTTTCTCGCCCCGCCCCAGAAATCCAGTCACCACCGCAACCGAGGCGCTGGCCCCCGTATCAAGCGTCAGCGCCTTCCGCACGTTGTCATACGTCGCCGGTAACACGTTCCCGTTTTCAAACTCATCCGTGGTCACGAACCCGAGCTGGTCGAACGCGTCGTACTGTTTTGAGTTAAGCCCCATCGAACGCACGTACGAGGCGAATATCCTGGTGCTCATCCTTTCCCCGAAGCTCACCAGCGTGGCCCGCGTCCGCCCGGTGCACTCCTGCATCAGCGCCACCCCGGTGCAGACCTGTTCCATTTTGTTCAGCAACTTTAAAACCTCCGCGCGCGTCGCGTCGTCCACGTGTAGCGCGTCCATGGTTTCCACGTGTAACTTGCGAATCGCAATCACGGGTTCCAGCGCGGACACCTCGTCCGCGTCGTCGCACTTCATCGCGAGCTCGCCTGCCATTAACAAGTTGTTCGTTGTTTTGCCCATCGCGGATAACACCACGATAGGCATCTCGTCCGGGAACTGAAGCACGATCGTCGCGACCTCGCGCATGCGCGTCGCATCCGCCACCGACGAGCCGCCGAACTTCATCACCACGCTGTACGCATCCAGTGCGTTGCCGGGCTGGGTGGGGGCGGCGGTTGGGGCGTCGTTTGGTGCGGACGACGCGACCGAGGCGGAGGCGCGTACCGCGGAAGGGACAGAAGTGCAGCGACGCGAGCGACGCGGCGCGATACGGGCGGGCAACACCGGCGCCGCTGCGCGAGAGACTTTTTGGCTTTTAACGAAAGGTGCGCCTTGTCGCGCGACAAGGCAGGCCATCGGCGGGATGTGGGCCGACATCTCGGATCCGACCTAGCACGAGCGGTTCCGAGGCGGGTCAAGCGCGAGACGTGCGCGAGTCGGGGGCGCGCCTGCGTATGGGGTACGCGATGGCCGATCGACCAGCCGCTTTTTGTCTTTCGAAAATCGGGTTTTCGTTTCGTCTCGAGAAAAAAATCTTCTTTCGGTGGCCAGGCTGCCAGGGGGACCAGTACCACGCGACGCCGCGACGGCGTGCGGCGCCAAGGTGGTACGACTTCATTCGCTCCGGCGCGAGGGGCGAGCCGCGGAGGCCTGGACGGCGATGGCGACGTCGTCGCCTTCGAAGATGAAGGTGCCGGACCTGCGCGCGGCGTTGGCGTCTCGGGGCATGACCACTGCTGGGCTGAAAGCGGAGCTGGTGTCCCGTCTCGATACGCGCCTCACGGAGGAGCGGCACTCGACGTTGGCCGGCGCGATGGTGGCACCGCGAAGTGTTGTGAAGCAAAGCCCGACGCATTCGCGCGGGTCGTTTGGTTTGGAATCCTCCACACCCAAAGGATCGGTGCTAGGTGACCAATTCGGGTCACCGCGCCGGTACCACACAGAGGCGCAACTCACGCAGTCTCCCCATCGACACCACGAAACAAGAAGAGGCTTGTGGGGTGTGCCGTTGTCGGAGACGGAACGCAACGAAGGCGCCGAAAGTAGCTCGCGGGTGGTGTTGTTGTCCACCGCGCTGCGTGAGGAGCAGCTCGTGGTGGCTCGAGAGCGGGACGCGCGCGCGAGGGACCGGGAACACCGCGTGGAAGCGGAAGAGGCGTTGCGACACGCGCGCGCGCGGTTGGATACACACGACGCGGAGGTGTCGTCGCTGCGACGCGCGCTTGTGCACGCGCGAAACGAAAACGAGGCGGTGACGAAAATGGTCACCAAAACGCACGGCGAGAACGCGTTTACTATCGAAAAAAACCGAGAACTCACGGAGCAGGTACAAGTGTTGCGTGATAAGCTCTCCGAGCGCGACTTGGCCCTGAACAAGCGCACCGCGGAGCTGCAATTACAAATCGCGGCGGCGGCGGTGGCGCGCGCGGAGGTTAAAAACCTCCGCGAGCGCCTGGACGAAACGAAAGCGTTGCTTTCTCAGGAAAATCAAAAAGCGCAAGCCGCGCTTGAGGCGCAGCGGAACATGAGTGACTCTCAAAAAGCACTGCACATGCACGACCCGAACCCATTGATTATTGACGATTTGCAAAAGAAACTCACCGAGCAACGCGCGATCCACGCGGCGCTGGACGCGGCGGCGACGAGCGCAATTGAGGAGTCGAATTTGTACGCCTCGCGACTCGAAAACGCAAATTGTGAGTTGCAAAACCTTCGTAACACAGTTCAAAAACTTGAAGGTGGCATTGCTGAGAGTGAAACCATGTGTCTGCTACACGCCACTGATTTGGAGCAAACGCGGTGGAGGGAAGCCGCGGCGGGTACGGCGGTGACGCACTTGGAGGAGCGAGTGGGAAGGTTGGAGACGGAGAATAAGGGTTTGGCGTCGCGAATCGAGAGCGACGCGAAAGCCAGCGCGCACGCGGTGCACCTCGCGGCTACCGCGGAGGGCGAGGTGGTAAGAGCTGATTTGCGAGTCAGGGCCGCGGTGGAGGAGAAGGACGCGTTCGCGGACGAAGCGAGGTTAGCCCGAGCCACCGCGGCGGCGGCGACGCTCGAGTTGCGCGCCGTTTCCGCGAACGAGGCGGCGGCGAAGGCGAACTTGAGCTCTTCGTTGCGTCGGTGTGCTGATTTGGAGGAAAGTTGCAAGGCACTTGAAACGCAGTTGGGTGTTTTCAAGCGGGAATCCGCGAAAGACGCGTCGCGGGCGCGGGACGTCGCCGCCGCTTTACGTGAAACGCGAGAGAAGCTCGCGGGGTTGAGTGAAAAGCAGTTAGCCGCGGAAACCCTTGTGGAACACAAAGACGCGAGGATCAGGGAATACGCTAAGCGAGTAAAAGCCGCGGAAAGAAAGGTCAAGGAGGTGCAGAAAAGCACGGTCCACGAATTGGAAACACGGGACAAGGAGAACCGGCACGCCCTGGTGACGAATTCCAAGACGCTGGCGGACCGGGCGGAGGCGCTGATCGGCGAGAGTAAAAAGAAAGCCGCGGCGTTTGCGTTTGCGCTGGAGAGCGGGAGGAAGAGTTGGGAAAACGAAATGAGCACCACGAAGCTGAGCTGGGAATCGCATTCAAACACGTTGAAAGCGAGACACGCGGCGACGGTCGCGCGCCTCGAAACGCAGTGCGCCAACTTGGTCGCCGCGGTTGGCGAGGAGGAAGCGCTGACTGAAGAAGCGGTGACGCGGGCGACGACGGCGGAGGCGCGGGTGCGCGCCGCGGAGGCGTCGCTGGAACGGCAACGGTGTGACCTGCGAGACGCGACCGCGGCGCGACGCGACGCGGAAGCCACATCCGATGCGCAAACAAGGAAAGCCAAGAACTACCGCGAAGAACACGAGACGCTTATCTACAAGTACGAACACCTGATGCGGAAACTGGGGCGGTTCGCGGAGACGACGCCGTACGGAAATGGAAATAGCGAGGCTCCAAACGCGCGGGCGGGGCATCGGTCGACCGTGAAAACGCAACGTCGCGAGGTGTCGTCGGAGGGGAGGGAGCGCGAAGGCGAACGCAGGCGAGAGGAAACGAGCGGAGGGGAACGACCTGAATCCGCTTCGTTCTAGCGAGCGTAGCGAAGGCGAGAGTTGAAACAACGACAAAAAACGCCTGTCATAAAAATACGCGTCGTCGTGTCTCGGACAAGAGTGCCTCTCCTTAGCTAATCTCCTCGTCAACAACGGCCAGACACGCGCGCGCGATGGCTTCCCGGCTGGCTCTTCTCGGGGAGCTTCGCGCGTCGCGCGGCGCGCGTGATGCCGCGCGTCCCTCGACGCTGGCGTTTTCCGGCGAGACGTGCGTGGTCGGGTACGAAGACGGTGCGGTCGTGGCGTGGCGCGCGATTGACGTGGTTTCGCGCTCGCGGGCGCGAGCCGCTTCGGATGTCACGGACACCCCCGCGTCGCCCGTGTGGGTGGTCGTTTCTTTGAACGGCAGCGGCGGCGACCGGTGCCCAATAGACGCGATGTGCGTTCTCCCCGCGTGCGTTGCGCACCCCGCTGGCGCGGTCGCGGTGGCGCACGGCGGCGTCCAGGTCGACGTGACGGGCGTTGGAGGGTACGACCCGCGGCCAGCGCGAGTTTCCGTCCTGTGCCTTGATACCGGTCACGAAACCAGAGTGTTGACGCTTCCCATGGCCTGGCCTGATGGCGGGATTTGCCCCGTGGCGCGTATGCTACCCGCTGACGAAGAAGGCGGCCTCGTTGCGGTTTCCGCCGCCAGGATGTATCGCACCGGCGAGGGCGCGCTTGGGTTCCAGGGATCAAACGCCACGTTGTCCATCTGGAGCGGGGCGTCGCCCGTGCCAATCGCGGTGGCGCAGGCGGGCCCGCACCACGCACCCGCGCTCGGGCCGGACCCTGGTGAGCTACGACGGCTAAACCCGGGCGCACCGGCTCCACCAGGTGGCGTGCGCAAAAGGTTACCGCCCACCCCGATTCTGGCGCCGTTCGCGGGACTGACCGTAACGCGAACCGCCGAGGAATCCGAATCCGGTTCCGAAAACGTGGTCATAAAAGCGGCGCACGTGTGCGTCATTTCCGCCGGGTCGGTCGGTAACTCAGGAAACTCGGGAGGTAACTCGTCAAAACTACACGTCTGCGTACACGAGTGGCACCTCGCACGACCTGGGTTCCCACAAGGCACGCCGTTACGCGCGAAACGGTTGGTGGAGCGGGCTTCGTTTGAAATGGGCGGCGACGCTGCTTTGCAAAGTTTCGCAAACGGAAACGCCGGATCAGCGGATCCCTCGCTCCCGGAGGTGACCGGGGGCATGCCTTGCGTGACTGGCTGGGAATCTGGGCTGGCGGCGGTTTGGAAGGGGTCGTCGCCTTGTGCTGGTGTGTGGAGGTTCGGAACACAAGGCAGCGCGGCTGATTGTTATGAAAAACAGCAAAGCGCGAGCGCCGCGCTGGAGCGGTGCGTGGCCGGCGCGCGATGCGTTTCTTTAGTGCCTGGCCCGTGTCAGGGAAGGCTGTTCGCGCTGGTGCACGACACTAAAAGCTTGCCAAGTTCGTCATCTGATGCGACCACCAAGTTGTTCGTGACCCTCGCGGGTGAGGCCACGGGTGTTTCCGAGGACGTCGAAAGGGTATCCGTGGAACGAACGAGTACCGGCGACGACGAATCAAACGGGAAAACGAAAGAAACCGTGTTTCCATCCTTTCCCGACGAAAAAACAAACCAGTCGCAATCGGAAGACGAGGACGACTCGTGTCCCATCTGCCTTGAGGTACCGGGCGCGGGCGGTGTTGATTCGAAACTGTACACGTACGATTTGAAAACCAACCCGTTTGCGAACTCCGAGCGCAAGAAAAACGTGGTACGGGCGAAGTGCTGCGGCGCGCCGTTCTGCGTTTCGTGTCTTCGCGAGTATTTGCAAAACTTCCGCGCATCTTCCGGCAAGCCCTACGAAAACGCGTGTCCATCCTGTAGGGAGATAAGTCTGTTCAACGCCACCGTGATTGACGGCGGTGCCGGGTCCATAACGTCGTTGAAAAAGCACAAAGAAAACACCGCGCCGTGGCGAGAAGTCAGTCTGGATTTTCAGAATTTGGCGCGGGCGTTTCGCGGCGGAAACGAGCGCGCGAATGCGAATGACGAAGCAGACGCAGACGCAGATGCAAGTGTTGATCAATCAACCGCCGGCGACCTGGCTGACGATTTCCTTCGTCTCCCGTCGCGGCAAGGCTCCGTGGCGTTATCCGCTGCGGCGGCTTCCTCATCTGAGGCGGCGTACGCGCAGTTAGTCTCGGAGCCCGACCCTCACGCCATGAGCATGGCGGACGGCGCCGCGCGCGCCTCCATCGTCGGCACCGCCGGTTTGAGCCACGACTTCTTCCGAGTGGACCGATGGGGCGCGGATTTGCCGCCGGAGGGGATATCCCCCGACTTCTTACGGGGCATGGCGCCGAGCGACTTGGTGGTATCGCCCGCGATTGGCGGGCCAGTCACCGAGTGGGGCTTCGGCGGACCGGCGCGGTTCGCGAGGGACGTGCGCGACGGTAACGTCGACGAGCCGAACACCTTCGTCCCGAACCTCCCCTCGTTCATAGGCCACGCCTATGGTCCATCCGGCCAAGATGCAACCCTGGTACGAATGGACAGAGAGTCGATGGTGATGTGCGAAAAAACGGGGGTACTCGCGGTGCTCACCAGACGAGGCGTCGCGTTACTGGACGCGAGCGAGGCGAGGTTGCGGGGGTTGTTTCGAGAGAGTGAATGAGAATGAATGGAGTGATTGATTGAGAATGAATGATTGATTGATTGAAAATGAACGATTGATTGAGAATGAATGAATGGTTGGACGCGGAGAACGTCTGGTTCTGAAGTGATGCCCACAAAGCGTTAAAAAACCGCGGCACGAAGCACGAGACAGACCAGCGGAACTAATGCTTCTCATTGATTACTACACAAAATTCATTTAAGCTCGCCCCCGAAGGAAGGCATCGCGGGTGCCGCCGAGTCGTCGTTACCGTCGTCTTTCCGCCCGCCCCCAAACACGTTTCCCCAGAACCCGTTTTTCGGCTTGACGTCTTCCGGAACTCTTGACATTCCGTTTCCGTCGCTGACCATCCCGCCTTGGCTCACCACCGTCGGTGTGGGTTGCGGCCCGCTGTCAACCGCCGCGCCTGAAGAAGAAGCCGCAACAGGCACGTCGATCGTCGCGGGAAGCGCCTGCGGCGGCGCCGTGACCCTGGTTAACATGATGCTGATGCCCTCGATCACGGCTAACAGGAACCCGCCGAACGCGGCGCTCCGCCCGGCGCTGGCGAGGCCGTACCGCAGCTGTAACACCCCCCCCGTCAACGCGCCGGACATGATAGGGTTCCACGGGTCTTCTTTCCGCCTAATAGCAACCAACGAGCAATCGAACGCGCTGAACAAACCGCCCCACACCGCGAAGGATCCGCCTATTTTAGGCGCCTCCCTGCGAATCGCCTGCAAACCGCCCGCCAACGCGTACCCCTTCGGGCTGTTGTAGAAGCCCTTCACCAAGTTAACCGCCCCGCCGCCAACCGCGCCCATCGCGAACGCACCGCCGATGTCGTCGAAAATGCGGTGGGGACAAGGCTCGCGGCTGGTTTGTTGGTTGGGAAGGGAAGAAACGGGGGGTCAGCGCGATGACGACGGAATTTCACAATCTCGGCGCAGACGGCGCGATGCGGGAGTCGACGATGTGAGTCCAGATCTGGGGGGCGGAGTGCCGTACACGGCGAGTTGAGTGGGAAACCGGCGCGGTTTCGGTCAAGAAAGGGCACGCACCCGTGATCCACGCCGGACATGTTCGCCGGCAACTCGCAGTCGTCGCCGGAAGCGCCTGCGCGAGTGACGCGCTGGGGCACAGCCAGTCGAGAAAAACACGAGACGAGTGCTGATCCGAGGAACAATCGCCGCCACTTATCCAGTTCCCATCGAGGACGCCGACTCCCCCCCCTCATTACGCGACGCGCTTCGCTTCGCGTTTCACGCAGCCTCCCCCCCGCTTCGGTGTCGCGAGACCGACACTCATCCCGCGTCGTCCCAAGCGACCATGATGTCCTCCGCCGCCCCCCGCGCCACCGGCGCCCGCGTTTCGTCACTGGCCAGCCGAATCGCGATCTCGCGCAAGCCAAATGGTTCCGGTTCCGCGCGCGTGGTGACCCGCGCGCGCACCGCCCCCGTGGGCGTCACCGCTAAAGGCAAAACCATGTACGACAAGATCGTGCAAGACCACGTCGTGGACGAACAGGACGACGGCACGTTGTTGCTGTACATCGACCGCCACATCGTGCACGAAGTGACGTCCCCGCAGGCGTTCGAGGGCCTGCGCACCGCGGGCCGGGACGTGCGTCGCCCGGACGCCACGCTTGTTACCGTGGACCACAACGTCCCCACCAGCGACAGGAGCGGGTTCGACACCGTGGCTAACTTCATCAAGGAAACCGATTCGCGGCTGCAGGTCATGGCCCTGGAGGAGAACGTGGAGGATTTCGGCCTGACCTACTTCGGCCTGAATGACAAGCGACAAGGCGTGGTGCACATTATCGGCCCGGAACAAGGGTTCACGCTTCCCGGCACCACTGTTGTGTGCGGAGACTCGCACACGGCGACGCACGGCGCGTTCGGCGCCCTCGCGTTCGGCATCGGCACCAGCGAGGTGGAGCACGTCCTTGCGACGCAGACGCTTTTACAGAAGCCTTCGAAAAACATGAGGATCACGGTGTCTGGTCCGTTCGGCGCCGGCGTCACGTCGAAGGATTTCATCCTGCACGTCATCGGGGTCATCGGCACCGCGGGCGGCACCGGGTCCGTGATCGAGTTCGCAGGCGAAGCAATTGCGAACCTCTCAATGGAAGCCAGGATGTCCATCTCCAACATGGCCATCGAAGCCGGCGCGAGGGCCGGGATCATCACCCCCGACGAAGTCACCTTCGAGTACCTGAAGGGTCGGCCGATGTCGCCCAAGGGCGCGGACTGGGACAAAGCGGTGGCGTACTGGAGAAGCCTGGCGTCTGACGCGGACTCGGAGTACGACACCGAGATCGTCATCAACGCGGTCGACATCGAACCCACGGTTACCTGGGGCACGTCGCCGCAAGACGTCGTGCCCATCAGCGGCGTCGTCCCGGATCCCGCCGACTTCGACGAACAAAGAGCGAAAGCCATGCAGCGCTCCCTGGATTACATGGGCCTTACCCCTGGGCAGAAGATGGAAGAAATCAAAATCGACAAAGCCTTCATCGGGTCCTGCACCAACGGCAGGATCGAGGACATCCGCGCCGCCGCCGCCGTCGCCAAAGGCAAGAAGGTCGCGGACCACGTGTACGCCATGGTGGTTCCTGGGTCAGGCATCGTGAAGGAACAAGCGGAAGCGGAAGGGCTGGACAAGATCCTCATCGAAGCGGGGTTCGACTGGCGCGAACCCGGGTGCAGCATGTGCCTCGCCATGAACCCGGACAAACTGCTTCCCCAGGAACGCTGCGCTTCGACTTCGAACAGGAACTTCGAAGGGCGCCAAGGCAACGGCGGGCGGACGCACCTCGTGTCCCCCGCGATGGCCGCCGCCGCTGCAATCACGGGAACGCTGGCGGACGTACGGAAGGTTGGCCAGTCCACTGATATCAACACCGAAACGGATAGCAAGACTTATCTGGTGGCAGGCGACGTCATCGCACCCATGCCCAAGAAGGGCAAAGGCGTCGCGGTGGCCGGCGCGGGTGGTATGCCCAAGTTCACCGTCCTGAAAGGCAAAGCCGCGTCGCTTGACATGCAGAACATCGACACCGACATGATCATCCCGAAACAGTTCCTGAAGACGATCAAACGAACTGGCCTGGGCGCCGGGGCGTTTTACGAGATGCGCTACAACGAAGACGGCAGCGAGAAACCCGAGTTTGTGTTGAACAAGCCGGCGTACGCGGGTACCAAAATCCTCATCGCCGGCGATAACTTCGGGTGCGGGTCGTCCAGAGAACACGCGCCGTGGGCGATCAACGACTTGGGAATTTCGTGCATCATCTCCACCTCGTTCGCGGATATCTTCCACGGGAACTGCCTGAAGAACGGCATGTTACCAATTCGCTTGGCGGAGGCGGAGGTGCGTTTGCTCATGGCGGACGCCGATGCGGGTGACGAACTCGAGGTTGACTTGGCCGCGCAAGTCGTGAGGCGCCCCGACGGGAGCGAGATTAAATTCGAAGTCGACCCGTTCCGCAAAAACTGCCTGCTCAACGGCCTGGACGACATCGGGTTGACGCTGCAGAAGGCGGACAAAATCGCCTCGTTCGAGAAAAGCCGCACAGCCGCGTACCCGTGGCTGGACGGCGCCGGCTTCAAGGAGCGCCAAGCCGCCATGGCATAAAGACGCCTCGGGGTGACGCGAAAAGAAAGATTGCTAATATAAATCCAGATTCAAGCTACTATCTACCCATCTACCCTCTAGATATCTCTACCCCATCAACGCTTGTTTCCACTGCGCAACCAAGCTCTTCGCCGCCGCGGCGACAGCTGCGTTTTCGGTTTGCTTTGACAAAGCCTTTACTGATTTCCCCGCGCCGGTCAGCGCTAGGAGCTCGGCGGTAACGGATACGTCACGAAGTTTCGTAAGCGCGTCAACCGCGCGGTCGGCGTCGCCCACACCAGCGCCGGTCGCCGCCTTGACCATCCGCGCGAATTCCTCAGCGTCGACTTTCTCGGTCTGTTTAGTCTGTTTACTCGCGGTCTGTTTACTCTCGCTCGCCCCCCCGGTCCTTTCCAAAAGCCTCTTTTCGAAATCGAGATGGAACCGCCCGGGGTTTACCTCTGAGGTGTCCTTCTTTCCCGCCTTGACCGCCGCGACGAGCTCGTTCACCCTCGCGATGTAGTCCTGAATCTTGAATTTTTTCTCGCACCCCGAGTACGCCATGTACCGGATTTTACCGAAAATAGCGCGTTCCTTCCACCCCTGGTCGTGCACGCCCACGATTGACCACGCGCACCCCACGTACCCTGATGGGTCTCTTCCGTCCAGCGAGTACTTATCGTTGAGAAAGATCGCAAACTCCAGGGCTTGTTCTGGAGACGCGGTCCACTCCAGAATCTTCTTCGCCCAGTACATCCGCATGAACCCGTGCATCTTCCCGCCGAAGGTGAGCTCGCGTTGCGCCGCGTTCCACAGCTTGTCGTGCGTCTTCGCGTTTTCAAACTCGTCCAGGGTGTACACGTGCTCTCTTTTGTCAGCCGCGTGTAACTGCAGCGTGTCCTTGGCCCAGTCGTACTTCTGTCCGTCTAACGAATCGTACTTGGGCGAGTACCAGCAGAAATTATCCGCCAACTCCCGGCGCACCACGAGCTCCTCGAAAAATGAAGCCACCGCTTCCGGGGCTTGCTTCGAGAACTTCTTGGCTTCCATGGCGCAACGAGCACCGCTGATCTGCCCGAAGTGCAGGTAGGGCGACAGCCCGGATAAACCCTGCGGCTTGGCCGGGTCGTTTCGGGACTCGTACAGACGCAAGCGTCTTGTTAAAAAATGGTCAAGCGTGACGAGCGCCGCCTGCTCGCCGGGCACGGCCCAGGTCACTTCGGGAACGTTTTTGCCTAACGTGACCGCGTGATCAATGGTCGCATCCCAGTCGTGTTTGTTGAAATCCATCGCAGTTGACAACGCGTCCCCGGCTTTACCGAAACCGCTCATCGCGTGTGACAAGTCGGGCAGCTCCGGGAACGGCACGAGAAACTCGGGGTACAGCTTCGCGAGCTTCAGTCTTAGTGTCCGCGCGCCCACCTCTAACTTCGGTGAGGCGTACCAAACAGGCACCACGTTGTGCGCGTCGACTTCTACGGTTACGCACTTTGCCTTAGACGCCACCTCTGCTCGCCATTCCCGGCCCAGGCGCAACGGCGATTGGTCGCACACTAGTTCTTTCGCGTCGACGTCGTTTGCGAATGCACACACCGTCTCCCCGGGGTTGCCTTTCAACAAGACGAACGGTATCCCCCGCTTCGCCAGCGCGCGCTCCATCTCTCGCAAGCCTCTTAACATGAACCCGAACTGCCGCGCACCCGCGCCGAGAAACGCAGTCACAAGGCTAAACACCACCACGCAAGGCACGTCGTTTTGTTTCGCAATGTCGCACGCGTAGATCAACGCCCAATTATCATCCACCCGCTGGTCACGCGAGCACCAGTACACCACCGGGCCGGTGCCTGCGTCGCCGTCGCGCAACACGCGGACGCGCTTTTTGTTCACCAAGCCTTTCGCCATCGTGGCGAGAGCTCGCGCACCGGGATGTGTGAGGAGGGAGGCCGGCTTGCGTCACGTTTCCTTTGTTTTCGGGGCAAAGGACCTGCACACGTGTCACGCTCAGGTCTTTCCGATTGCCCGAAATCGAGATGAGCCACCGCCACCGCCAACGCACTGCGGCGTGCACTTCGACGCGTACGCGAGGCGCATGGCCTCCGCGCGGTCGACGTGCGCGATGCGCGTGACATCCCCACGTCGCGTCGGTCGCGTGGGTGGCACCAAACGCGTTACGCGTTTCATTCGAGTGGTGCGCGCATCTTCTTCCTCGCCCACGAAAAATGTACCCGCGCCCACGACGAAGAAGACGTCTTCGTCTACGCGTACCCCCAAAACGCTGGGGTGGGGCGAGCGCCGGGGCGCCATATTTCCGGACGACCCGTTGCTTCTGGACGAACGCACGTTCGGGTACTGCGTGTATTCGCACGCGGACTGGTCGTATGCGTATAAATCGGTCGCGTTGTGCAAAACAGACGGCGACGATGTGGACCACGATTTGGAGCAGTGCGCGGTGGAAGGCACGATCCCGGCCGTGCTTAACGGGGGCGTGCTGTACCGCAACGGCCCTGCGTTGTTCACCAGAGGCGGGGTTGAGTATAAGCACATGCTGGATGGAGACGGGATGGTGTTGCGATTTGCGTTTGGGGTTGGGAACGACGTGGCGTTCACCAGCCGGTTCGTGCGCACTGACGAGTTCACGGAGGAGTCGTTTGTCGACGCAACCACCAGACGCGGTCCTTTCGGGACTCCCAAACCGGGCGGGTTCTCTGGAAACGCGTTCGACTTGAGACAAAAGAACTTAGCCAACACCAACATTTTGGCCTGGGGAGGAAAGATATACGCGCTTTACGAAGCCGGGCGGCCGGTGGAATTGGACCCGGTTTCCTTGGCGTGTTTGGGCGAAACCGACTTGGGGGGGAAGCTTCGCTGCGGTATGTTCGTCAGCGCGGGTTTGCCAGTTTCCGTGGAAAGCAAGCTGGGCGTGGGAGGCAACGCATTCACCGCGCACCCGCACATCGATCCACACCGTAACAAAGCGGTGGGGTGGTCATGGAGCAGCTTAGTCGCGGAACAAGCCGTGGAGGTTACTTTTTTCGAGTGGGAAAAAGACTGGAGTGAAACACACAAACCCACGACACACAAACTCGCCAACTGCGAAGCGGCGCCTCACGACTTCGCGGTTACGAAGATGCGGTACGTTTTGATTCAAAACCGCTTGAAAGTGGACCCCGGGCCGTACGTGTTAGGTTTGAAAGGCGCGGGGGAGTGCTTGGTGTCGCAACCGGAGTTGCCGGTAGTAGTGCACGTGGTGCCCCGACCCGGAGCGCTCCCAAAAAAAGAAACAACCGAAACCGATGACGAAAAGCGGCGCACCGAACCCGAACCCGAACCCGCCGTCTCCGTGGACGGCCCCTCACGAAGTTTCGAGATCCACGTCGCCTTCGCGCACGACGGGCGGCCGATATACGGGCAGGTTGGTGTTGGAAATACTGACACCCCGAATGACTCCGAGGACCCTGACGGTAGTATCAAATTTGATACCAAAAAGAACCACGACTCCGACTCGAACTGGGTCACCGCGTACACCGCGGGGTGGGACGAACTCGGCGCCGGCTCGTTCCTGGGCGAGTGGTCGCGATCCGAGCCGTGGCCGTTTCCAATCGCCACGCCGCTATCGCCTGATTTCAACAACATCCCGCGAACTCTGTTGTGGCGCTACGAAGTTAACTTAAACACGAAAGAAGTGATACGAACCGTCACCCCCGGGTGCGAAAACCTGTGCATCGACCACCCGCACGTCAACCCGTTGTTCGAGGGAAAGAGACAATGCAGGTTCGTGTACGCGTCGCTTTCAAACGAAATGAAAACGAGCGGCCCGCCGTTGGGGTACTGCCGGGTCGATTTAGTCACGGGCGACGTCGCGAAGTGGTGGGCGGGGAACAAAACGTTCTGCGAAGAACTGGTGATTGTCCCGAAAAGCGGGCGGTGGGTTGGAGGTGATTTAGACGAGGCCATGGGTAACGCGTTAGGAGGAAATAACACGGACGACGCCTACGCTGACGAGAAGGAAGAGGAGTGCTGGCTTGTGGGGATGCTGGCGGAGCACGGTAGCGGTGAAAAAGAGGGCGGAGTGAGTTGTTTGGCCATTTTCGACGGCGCGGATCTCGCAAGAGGGCCGGTGGCGAAAATCAAACTCAAACACAGAGTCCCGCACGGACTGCACGGCGCATTCGTGCCGGGGATGAGGAAGTAGAGGAGTGGTATTAGTAGGACTAATGTAAAAACAGCTGATGTTCAAACAAACCAAATTCAAATTGTAACGCTTTTCTCGGAAGCCTCGACGCACAACGACGCGCACACGGACCCTCCACGATGTCCTCCGACGCAGCGCATACCGAAATGACTGCCGTGATTGGTGATATGGCGATCACCACTACTCCCGCGAGCCTTGCTGACGCGCAAGACGCCATCCCCGGCCTTCTCAACGACATCGTCGTCACGCACGTTCTCTGATCTGAGCATTTCGACGACCCCGCCGATCTCGCACGGCTCCCAGCGGTGAGCCGCACGATGCGCGACGCGGTGGCGGAAACGGGGCATGAGTTTGAAGAGCTTGGCGAGGATGAAGCTGTAGAGCTCGGATGTTTGAGCGCGGTGCAGCGCCGGCAACGGCAAGGTCGCCTGTCGCGTCAAGAATACCTTTGTCAGGCAGCGGCGAGGGGTGGCCATCTCGAGGAGTTGAAGCTGTTGCGCGAGAACGGCGGGCCGTGGGACGAGAGGACGTGCCAGTACGCGGCGAAGGGCGGGTATCTCGATTTGCTGCAGTGGGCGCACGCGAACGGCTGCCCGTGGGACGAGAGGACGTCCGCGTGTGCGGCGAAGGGCGGGCACCTCGAGATGTTGCAGTGGGCGCGCGCGAACGGCTGCCCATGGAACGACAATACGTGCGCGTTTGCGGCGTTCGGCGGGCACCTCGTGCTTCTGCAGTGGGCGCGCGCGAATGGCGCACGGTGGGACGAGTAGACGTTTCATTACGCGGCGAAGGGCGGGCACCTCGAAGTGCTGCAGTTGGCACGCGCTAACGGCTGTCCATGGGATGCAAGGACGTGCCATAATGCGGCGAAGGGCGGGCACCTCGAAGTGCTGCAGTGGTTGCGCGAGAACGGCTGCCCGTGGGACCAGGGGACTTGCTCGAATGCGGCGAAGGTCGGGCATCTCGAGGTGCTGCAGTGGGCACGCGCGAACGGCTGCCCGTGGTGCGAGGGCACATGCTCGGAGGCGGCGGAGGGCGGGCATCTCGAGGTGCTGCAGTGGGCGCGCGCGAACGGCTGCCCATGGAGCACGGAAACGTGCGCGGGTGCGGCGGAGGGCGGGCACTTCGAGACGCTGCAGTGGGCGCGCGCGAACGGCTGCCCGTGGAACGAGCGTACGCTCATAAATGCGAGAGATGGGGGCCATCTCGAGTTGGAAAACTGGGCGATAGCGAACGGCTGCCCTGAGTAGTAGACGAGACCTGTTAGCATGTATGTTTTCTCCACAAAGCGATTTACGAAATTCAATTCTTCGCGACTCTGACGAACAGTGGTGAGACCTTTTTGCATCTGTGTTTTCGTCACAAAGCAAAGGGTTTGATCAGCGTCATCGTTCCACACCAACAACTCACAGCCGGTCCGGCACGTTCATCTGGCAAACTTTTCCCGAAACGTCTTCGGCTTGGGCTCCTCGGCGATTTCTTTCCGCGAGGCGTGTTTCGCCGCGCCGCGCGGGTTACCCTCCCCCCGGTCACGGCGCACGCCGTACGCGCCGTGATCCACCCCAACGAAAGAATCGATCGGGCCCATCCCGAACACGCGAGGCAACACGGGTGCTCTTGTTTTCCCTCGCTTCGCAACCAAAGCGGAGCGAGGCGCCGCGGTTCTCGCGTCGTTTGCGTTTGCGAGTTCGACACGCGCCGCGGACCCGGCGACGCCGCGCCGTGACGCCGTACCGAAAGGCGTTTCGTGAAAATCCCGGTCCCCCCCCGCGCCGAGCCGCGCGCCGTTGTTCAGCAAAACAGGCTCACGGTGAGCCACGCGCATTGGGCGTGTTGACTGGGACACAACCCGCCCGGCGTGTGAAACCCGCGCCGGGGTTTGCGTCGCGAAAACGGCGGGGAAGGAAACCTGCGCCGGCGCGCTGTTTCGGCCGCGCGCCGCCGTCGTTGCGTTTCCGTGACCGGAGCTTCCGGAACGTTCCGGGTGCGTTTGCGTGAACTCGGTTCCGTGACGCGCTTGGTCCGAACTTCCCAGGAAATAGTCCCGGTCCAGGTCCACACCGCCGGTCCCGTCGTCCCCCTCGAAAGAAGGAGGAAAGCCACCCCCATCCACGGGCGAGAACAGAAACTCGACGTGTTCGCGCTCGTGCGCCGTGACCAGTCTTTGGTCCAACGTCTGCAGTGCTTCGCAGTGCCGCAGCGTCATTGGCCGGTACACCTGTTTCCGCGCCAGTGGGTTTCCCTGTAGCTGTAGCTCCACCAGGTCGGGTAACGAGGCGAGTTTTTCGAGCTCGGACGCGTCCACCAACCTGTTGCCTCCGAGCCACAGGGTTTTCAACGTTGGTAACGTGTCGAAGTGAACCAACGAGCGTAGCCCGTTTTCTTCCATTTTCAGTGATGTTAATTTCGGTAACCCGGCGAACGTGTGAGTTTCGACGAACTTAACCCGGTTGCGACACAAGGATAGACTGGTCAGGTTAACCAAACCGTCCAGGCCCTCGATTTTAGTAAGGTCGTTGCCCCGCAAATCCAAAGTCGTCAACGTCTCAAACATAACCTCCAAGCCCAAGGTCAAAATCGTGACCACGGAACACAAAGAGACGTCCAGGTTTTTCAAACCGGGGAAGGGTTCCTTTCGCGCGAAGAGCGTTTCGCAATCGGCGGGCTCTTTTTCGGGGGACTTGGCGACTTCAGCGGCGAGTTCCTCCACCGTGCGGAACACGTTGGTGCCGCCTAAAGGGAGAGAGGCTTTGCTGCCTGGCGAGGTTTTAGGGACCGTCGTATCGGTCAAACGCATGTCCTTCATCCTCGTTGAAAGGGCAGCGCCGGGTTTTTCGAGGACGGTACCCGCGTTTTCGGTGGTTTTCGGCATTTTTTCGTTTCGTTTCGTTTCCGCGTCAATCGCCGCCGCGAGCGCCTCGGCGCTCCACAGGGAGTTCCCCTCGATTTTGTTCCCACTTACGTTCAGGGTTGTTAAATTGGGTAACGCACAGACACCGTCCAGTTTCGTGAACAAGTTTTCCGAAAAGTCCAGCTCGGTCACCGAGTCAAACTCCGTGGACGCGAGAAACGTATCGCCCAGCTCTTTGAGTCGCGAATTTCGTAAGTCGAGTTTTTCGACGCCCCTGAAGTGGCGCCTGCCAAACTTGACTTCCAGGAAATCACGCGTCAACCTGCCTGCGAACCGTGACCGGGCATCGCCGTGTTCGAGAGCGTCGACACCGTCCCCATCAAGCACCTTGACTCGTCTAAGCGTGAACAGCACGTACGGCCGGTACTCGAACGTCCGCGTAACCGGGTTCCCGGTTAAGTCTAAAATGACCAATTTATTTACCGTTTTCAGGTGAAAGATTTCCCGCGTTTCCGCAATCTGGTTATCGCCGGCGTATAACTCGCACAGGTTTGGTAAACCGGACACGCCCCGTAGGCTTGATATTTGGTTACCCTCCACGCTTAGCCGGGTCAGGTTACTCAACGCCAACAAGTTATCAAGCCTAACCAACTTGTTCCGCGCGACGTTCAGCTCCCGTAGTTCCCGTAACTGTTCACAATTTTCAATCGACGACAACCGATTTTCCTCAAAGTTTAGCGTCTCCAACCGCGTCAACGCCGCGAGGCCTTCCATCTTTTGAATCTCGTTGCATGCGAAATCGACGTGGCGCACGTTGATTAGTTTGTCCAAGTCGCTTAAACGACGCAGGTCTTTGCGACGCACGGTGAGGGAATCCACTAAGGACCACCAAACGTCGTCGTCTTCGGGGCTTGATTCGGTTTCGTTTTTCGGAGTCGTCGCCTTGACACTCGTCCCTAAGCCGCCTCCGCCGCTTCGGAACACTCTTTCTTCATCCAGCGTCGCGAACCGCTTGATCATCGCCGCGGTTAGGGTGGTCGTGGAGGTCGCCGCGCGTTGCCGGTCACGGGGTGTTACCTTAATTCCGTCCATGGTTTGTAACACCGACATCCGGCGTAACACCAGCCCTGAGTACGCTTTGTTTTCCCGCAGCGCGTTGTTTCTCAGGTCCAAATGCAGCAACCCGTCGCAGCAATGTTTCATCGCGTTCAAGTCCTCTACGCGAAACAGCTTGTTATCGTTCAGGAGCAGGGTGGTTAACAAAGGCAAGCCGGCCAGGCCCTCTATTCGCTTCAACAGGTTGTGCGAAACGTCCAAAAGGGTTAGGTTTGGTAACCCGTCCAAGTTTTCCAGTCGCAGTATTCCGTTGAAACCGAGGCGCAGGGTTTGCAGGTTCACCAATCGGGACAGCACGCCGGGTTCTATTTTGGTCAAGCCGCAGCCGTGCACGTCCAAGGTTTGAATGGAGCTAGGGTCGATAGCCTGGGTAACAACCTGATTGCGTATGCAGTCCCCGAGACTTACCCACGCCTGCTTTCGCGCGCAAATTAATTCAATCGCCGCGAGCGCGCGCTCCGCGTCTCCGTCGTACGGAAACCCAAAAACGTCGCCCATTACTTGAAACGCGGCGGAGGCGCTCCAGGAGTACGAGGAGACGAGTTGGGCGTTTCGGGAGGTAGGGTGGTTAGGATGGTTGGTATCCCCGGAAGAAGAAGAAGAGGCAGTCCCTGGTTCGATTCCCGGTGGTGGTTCCGCCTCAGGTTCTTTGGTCTCGGTAACGCAAACGGTCTCGCCGGCCGCCGCCATCGCCTTGGCGGCGGCGCCGATGAACCGCGCCATCGGCCGCGCGCAAATCCGCTTTTCAAACGGCATCGCCAAAAGCGCGGTTTCGCACCGGTTCGTGACGAACCGCGGGTCGGTCCACTCGCGGTACCTTCTCGTCGCGACGTCAAGCCCGGCCCGAACCTCCCGGTTCACCGACCGGTCCGCATCGACGATTTCGTAAATGAACTCCACCGCGAACTCGGGAACGACGTCTTCGGTTTTGAAGACGTGGAAACTTTTTTGGTCCGCGTGTTTCGCGGAGGCGCGGCACGCCGAGTCGAAACCTGGGTATTTTCCGGGTGACACCACAGAAGAATCGTCACCTGGCGCAACAACTTTCGTGCGACCCAAGCGGACCTTGGCCACCACCAAAACTCCGCGCATCCACGCGCAGTCCGAGGTTAGGTCGTGGTTGGGGGCGTGGTTGTTATTTTCGTCTTCGCGGTTTTCCGGGTCATCGCCAAACGTCATCTTCCGTTTGTGTCTCTCCAGCTCCGCCGCGAGCCTCCCCGCGTCCGCCAGGTCCACGGAGTCGTGCAGGGTCACGACATGGTGTCCGTTTCCGTGTTCAAACCAGTCGTCGTGGGAAAAACCATCCTCCGCGATTCTTCGCGCCGCGCGGTCGTCGCGAACGCCGACGAACAAAAACTCGGTTTTTTCAAGCGGGTCCGCAAACGCGGGTTTCGCGACGCCGCTCGTTTCCGCGCTACCCCAGATACCGCCGCCTTGGCGTTTTCGCCCCGGGTTTCTTTTCGGTGGCAAGTCACCCACCCGCGTCTCCTTGTCCGAGTTAGTGGACGACGACGAGTCAGCAGAGTCCGACTCGGGGTCGGATTCAGACACAGCGTCGGATTCAGAAGCAGCGCACTCCGAGGAGGAACTGTCTTCTTCTGAACTTGTTTTTCCGCCGCCGCCGAAAACCAAAAGCTTTGTTCGCCCCGCGCGCCGTTCGATGCGCCGTAGCTTCGCGGCGTGGTGCGCTTCTTTTTTCAAATCCGCTCTTCGAACCACAGCTCGTTCGAAGCGCTCGCGTGTGGCTCGATTCGTGATGCGCGTCACGCGAGTAACTCGCAAACCCGAAACCCGCGGCGCGTCGTCGCCCGCTACTTTCTCGCCTATTCCTCGAAACCGCGAACGCACCAACGCGGCGCACTCGTCCCGCCAATCTTTTTGTTAACAAGAAAAGTGTCAGTCTTGTATGGGCAAACAGTGTGCCTGGATTTGGGAAACGCGCAATACGTACCTTTCGCGGGCGACCCGTCTTCTAAACGGACGTTCCCGCCGGTTTCCAGCTCCAGCATCAACCGCGACTCTCGGTCGTCCGCCAAAGAGCGTGATAGCAGCCGACACGTCTCGAACGCGTGTGAGGTGGCTTCCGTTTCCACCAAAACCGACGTTCTCGCGCTTTCCAGCTTCGCCAGGTTTGCGGAAACGAGTTTAGGGTGGTACTTTTTGGGCTTTTGGGATGACTCCGCATCATCATCGCGTTTATCGCCTTGGGATGACTTCGCGTCATCGTCCGTATCGCCCGTCCGCGCCTCCCCACGACAACCCTCCACGTGTTTAATAGCCCGCTCAAGGGCTACGCGTGCTTTGTCGAGTTCGCCGAGCACCGCGTTTTTACCAGCCACGCCCTGTTTTACAGAAAAATCAGCGTCCCTCCGCGCTTTTTTCAAACGCGTCTCGTAAAACATCTTCTTCTTCATCGTCGTCGCGGCGGCGAGCGCTTTGGTTTCCTCGGTTACCGGCGTCGTGTCCAACACGCAAACTTTCGGCACGGCACAAAGCGCGAGCGTGACGTAGTTGCTCAGCTGCGTGACCGGACACTTGCCGTAATGCGGGTCTTGCAGTGTCAGTTCTTTTAGGTTGATCAGTCGTCCGAATTTCTTCAGTTCCCGGAAAGTCCCTATCTCGTTCGCGGCGACGTTCAGGCTCACCAGTTTTTTGTTCGCCAACAAAACCCCACCGCACCGCGTCAGCGCGTTGCGCGCCAGGTTCAACTCCCTCAACTCGGTGAGGTGCGCCAGGTTTTCCACTTTTTGTATCGCGTTGTCGCAAAGCCACAGCGTTTTCAGGGTCCCCGCGAAAGTTGCGGGGAGGTTTTCTATTTTAGTAATACGATTGCCGTACAGAAACAGGCGCTCCAGTTTCTTTAAGGTTTGCAAACCCGAGATTTTGGAAATCCCGCACTCCACTATCCACACGTGTTTCAACTGGCAGCACGACTCGAGGCCGTTGATGCCACTGAGTTTCTGCTGCATGATGCTCAGCGACGTGAGGTTGGTGAACAACCGCAGGCCTTTCATGCACGGAAAGTTGTACATGAACATCTCCACGTGCCGCACTTTGTCCGGACCGCGCTTTGTTAAATGCTCGGAGGTCATGCCGTTCGCATCGCAGATGGCGAGCAACGCTGATGGGGGGGGTAGGTTGGGGGTCGCGAGTTAGGGTGACGTGGGTGAGACAAACGAGGTGCTGATGTGCATGATGTGGCGGTGCGTTGTTGTGCGTAGTGTGGGGTTGTCTCGTGCTCGGTCGTATGCACCATCCATGCACAGGCGGGCGCCTTCGAGGCACCAACCGCGAAAAGCCACCCGTTTGGGTCCACTTTTTCAATGGTGCCGAGTCGGGATCTCAAAGGACGTACCTTCGCGGTCATCTTCAGGCAACGCTTGTATCGCCTTTAGACGCGCCGCAGCCTCCGCGGCGGCGGCGCCGTCCAGGTCGACGCCGTCGCCGACGTCGGCCATCTTCGCGGTGTCGCGAAGATGGCGCGACCGGGTCTGCCGAGAGTTTCGACGAAATCACGTTGACGTCGCTCTGAAAATCGTGAGCGACTTCTTCCGGCAACCGCCCGACTTACGTAACGCTTTTCTCGGAAGCCTCGACCACAACGACGCGCACGTCACCCAGCCACCGCTGACCACCATGCCCTCTAAATCACTCAGTGACGCTGCCAAGCGCGCGCGTCGAAAAGCGCGTGTAGCGCCCGGCACCGATACGCTCCAGTCCGCCCCGCAAGAAGCGATCCCCGGCCTTCCCGACCACCTCGTCGTCGCGCTCATTCTACGATCTGAGTATTTCGACGATCCCGCAGACCTCGCACGGCTCCCAGCGGTGAGTCGTGCGATGCGCGACGCGGTGTCAGCGAATGGGCTTCGGTTTGCAGAGCTTGCCGAGGTTGACGCCGTGATGCTCGGATGTTTAAGCGCGGTGCAGCGCCTGCAACGGGGAGGTCACCTGTCCCGTGAAGAATACCTTTGTGTGGCAGCGGCGAGGGGTGGACATCTCGAAGAGTTGAAGCTGTTGCGCGCGGACGGCGTACCATGGGACGAATGCACATGCGGGGAGGCGGCAAGGGGCGGCCACCTCGATGTGATGCAGTGGTTGCACGCGAACGGCTGCCAGTGGGGCGAGAGGACGTCCGCGTATGCGGCGTTGGACGGGCACCTTGAGGGGCTGCAGTGGATGCGCGCAAACGGCTGCCCATGGGATGGGCGGACGTGCTCGTGGGCGGCGACTGAAGGGCACCTCGATTTGCGCGGCGGCGGCGCAGTTCGGGCAACTGGGGGTGCTGAGGTGGTTGCGCGTGAACGACTGCCCGTGGGACAGGATCACGTGCGCTTGTGCGGCATTAAACGGCCAGCTCGAGTTACTACAGTGGGCGCACGCGAACGGCTGCCCATGGGACGAGCATACGTGCTCGAACGCGGCGGGGTATGGATACCTCGAGCTGCTGCAGGGGGCGCGCACGAACGGCTGCCCGTGGAAGGAAGATACGTGCACGGCAGCGGCGATGGGCGGACGTCTCGAGGTGCTGCAGTGGTTGCGCGAGAACGGATGCCCGTGGGACGAATTGGCGTGCACGTTAGCGGCGGGGGGCGGGCACCTCGAGGTGCTGCAGTGGTTGCGCGAGAACGGCTGCCCGTGGGACGAGAGGACGTGCGCAGCGGCGGCGGCGGGTGGACACCTCGAGGTGCTGCAGTGGTTGCACGCAAACGGCTGCCCGTGGGACGAGCGGACGTGTGGGTTGGCAAGTCAGAGCGGGCACACGGAGGTGTATAACTGGGCATTGACGAATGGAGCACCACTTCCGGGAATGAACGTTTTGTGACGGGCAATGGGTGACGATCTGATACAGTGCTGGCGTGGCGAGACGAAACTGCGAGAGACGATTCTTGAAATTTAGAAGAAAAAACAAACGTTTTGCAAAATTCAATTCTTCGCGATACATGCTCGGACGATGGATCCGACCGCACCAAAACATCAAACACGGGGACAACGTTGTACAAACCTCGAAATGGTGTTACCGTTCTCGAATTGAGCGTGTCATCCTTGCGCAGGGGCCATGCTGCGTGCGGTGAAGGAGGGTTACTGGGTCAGTGAACCGCTCGTCGCAATGGCTGAGTGCTTCTCTTCAGAAGCTGCGCAAATCTCGATGCCTCCGGGATACCTCTCTTGGGACTGCAGAGGTAGAGTAGGGGCTTACCTAATCTTCTCTGTATCGTTCCAATCTGCTCGTAGAAGGGGGGGCTTCGGTCAGTTGACTGGGAGCTTGACTGGGAGGTGACTGTGAAGCTCACGCGGAGAAAGCGATTTCTTGCAGTTGCCATGTGGGCAATTCGTCATATATTTTAGACGTCGCGAGGTTTGATACTGGGACTGAAAGGTCACTTACTTTATCAGATGGCCCTCAGTTGCCTGAGAGCCAAGAGAAACTATGCAAGGCGGACGTATAAGTACCGTGAGAAAGCTTTGCTTGCCCCGATGTATGGGTCATTTTTGGCCATTTTTTGCAAAATGACATTCGTTTTTTGGCAACGACCACGAGCGAACTCGATGAGCTGGTGGCCGAGACCGCCGCGTCCATGACATCCTGACTACGCGCAGGTAAGAATCTCCCGCGTTTATTTCACGTCATGTCTCTCCACACGGTCACTTCCCGTACGACGTTCGCGCGTAAAAAAAACGCTATGACGACAACATCTTAATTAAAAAGTCCAACGTTTCCTTCCATCCTTCGCAACCCGGAGAGTGTACGTAGCAGCGCCCTCTCATAATCACTTCGGTGGGTCGCAACGTCGCGACCCTCGGTCCGACCCCCAAACAAACAGCATGTCTCCCCCGATGTCCAACGACGAAGCGCTGCGTCGCTCTACACACGGCGGTACCGTGCTGCTTTTCGACGTGCCTCCCGGCACGGAGTTTGGCATCGACTGTACGATCTTCACGGTTGGCGACAAGTTTCGCGGCGTCAAGATGATCCCTCCCGGACTGCACCTCGTGTTGCTCGGTGCGGCCGGTCACGACGTGACGCGAGTCGCGGAGTTCGTTCGCGTTGGCGTCTCAGACGTGGTGGTACGGAAATGGGACCCCGCTACGGAAACCTTCGCGTCTGGGTCTGGTTATGACGAGGCGCAAACCGAGCGTTTGCAGATGGGTGCTCGTCAACACGATTTCGACGCCTTCACCGGGCCTTACCCCGCCGAGTCGTTGGAAATCTGGAACAGGCTCACGTCGCACGTTTCCGAAACAGTTCTAAATCAGTGCGGCGTACCGCTAGGCTCTCGTGTCGCGCCGGGTGACCCGGACCAGCCTTTAGAAGCGCACGCGCGTGGCCCTGAATCCGCGGAGGCGGCGCGACGCCGCGCGATTGAAAACGCAGGTGCAAAACCCGAAAACTCTCAAGACATCCCCGTCCCGCCAAACTTCGGCGACGCTGCAAGTCGCGCCCCAGAAGGCGTGCCCCCGGAGGTGATCACCAAGCTCGGCGCTGACCCGTCCGCGCGACTGGCACGCGCGGTGGATGATAAACACGGCGGCGATTGGTCCAGTTTTCTCGGCGCGCAACAGTTGGCGTTTGTTTTATTTTTAGTCCTGGGTTCGGAACCGGCGTTGATGTTTTGGAAAACGTCGTCGTCTTTAATTTGCGACGCCGCGTTTTCGGCCACCTCCAAGCACCGCTTAGCGCTGTACGAAGCCTTCGCCACGTCATTCGCAGCACAGCTGGATCGCGCGAATGAAACGTTGTTCCAAGACGAAGACCTCGGCGATGATTCTTCGAACATCGAAAGTTCGTTTTTACGGAAAGCCCTTGTGAACTTGACCGGCGGGCTGAAACGAGCGACGGAAGAGATGATGGATCCTGGAAATAGTAATGAAACGCCCTCAGAAGACACTCGTCGTTTGGTTCAAGAAGTTAGCCGTAAGCGCGTGTTACTAGAGCAGTGGGTCACGGCTAAGTTCGGGGTGGATTTGGTGGCGGAGTACGTAGGGGTGAAAAGTGGCGAAGAGATGGATGCAAAAGATTCTTCATTTCCATTTCCAGAAGACGACGATGACGCGCCTGTTGTGGTGGAGTTACCGGAGGGGACGTTTATGCGCATGAACGACGTGACTTTGGAGGATGGTGAGGAAATTTGGGAGGGGGATACGCAATCACCGGACACCAACCAAGCGCGGATGGGGTGGATGGTTCAGTGACCTTCTAGATAGTCTTTAGCTGTAATAGGTATCTGGCGATTGAAAAAACAACGAGACTCCCGAAACCCGAATGCCGTTTCGAACCTTCCCATTCTGGCTCGCAAGTTATACACCGATGTCCTCGTGTGGGATGTTTTCGTGCGGTCAGGTTCCGTCGTCAGAGTCGCGAAGAATTGAATTTCGTAAAACGCTTTGTGAAGAAAACATACCTAACAGGTCTCGTCTACTACTCAGGGCAGCCGTTCGCTATCGCCCAGTTTATCACCTCGAGATGACCCCTATCTCTCGCAAAAAAGAGCGTACCCCTGTCCCATGGGCATCCGTTCGCTCGCGCCCACTGCAACAACTCGAGGTGCCCGCCCCACGCCGCCCATCCGCACGTCTCCTCGTCCCACGGGCAGCCGTTCGCGCGCACCCACTGTAGCACCTCGAGGTGCCCTTCCATAGCCGCGTACTGACACGTATACACGTCCCACGGGGCAGCCGTCGGCGCGCAAATACTGCAGCACCTCGAGATGTCTGTCATGCGCTGCCCAACCGTATGCGCCGCCCGACACGTATGTGAGTCCAACGGCCATCCTTCCGCGCACAACAGCTTCAACTCTTCGAGATGTCCACCCCTCGCCGCTGCCTCACAAAGGTCTTCTTGACGCGACAGTTTACCTCCCCGTTGCAGGCGCCGCACCGCGCTTAAACATCCGAGAATTACGGCGTGATCCGCATCAAGCTCTTTAAACCGAAACCCCGTCGCCGCCACCAGGTCGCGCATCGCACGACTCACCGCTGGGAGCCGTGCAAGGTCTGCGGGATCGTCGAAATACTCAGATCGTAGAATGTGCGTGACCACGAGGTGGTCGGGAAGGCCGGGGATCGCTTCTTGCGGGGCGGGCTGGAGCGTATCGGTGGCGGGCGCTTCACGCGCTTTTCGACGCGCGTGCGTGGCAGCGCCACTGAGTGCTTTAGAGGAAATGTTGGTCAGCGGTGGCTGGGTGTCGTGCGCGCGTCGTTGTGCGTCGAGGCTTCCGAGGAAAGCGTTACTGAAACGACTGGCTGGCAAAAAAAACAACGAACTATTCAGGGCACCCGTTCGCTCTCGCCCACTTCAACAACTCGAGATGGCCGTTAGCTCTCGCATTTATGAGCGTCCATCTACTCCACTCACATCCGTTCGCGTGCGCCCACTGCAGCACATCGAGGTGCCCACCCTCCGCCGCAAACGAGCACGTCAACTCGTCCCATGGGCAACCGTTCGCGCGCGCCCACTGCAGCACATCGAGGTGCCCGCCCCACGCCGCGTTCACGCACGTCTCCTCGTCCCACGGGCAGCCGTTCGCGCGCAACCACTGTAGCACTTCCAGGCGCCCGTCCATTGTTGCGGACGCGCACGTACGCTCGTCCCACGGCGCACCGTTCGCGCGCGCCCACTGCAGCACTTCCAGGTGCCCTTCCATAGCCGCTCCACCGCACGTATCCTGGTGCCACGGGCAGCCGTTCGCGCGCGCCCACTGCAGCACCTCGAGGTGTCCTCCAACTGCCGCCCAGTAGCACGTCGTCCCACCCCACGGGCAGCCGTTCGTGCGCGCCCACTGCAGCACCTCGAGATGCCCGCCGTAAGCCGCCACCATACAAGTCTTGTAATCCCACGGTGTGCCGTTCCCGCGCAACGCCTCCAACTCCTCGAGATGGCCACCCCTCGCCGCTGCCTCACAAAGGAGTTCTTGATGCGACAGGAGACCTCGCCGTTGCAGGCGCTGCACCGCGCTTAAACATCCGAGCCACACGGCATCATCCTCATCAACCTCTTTCAACCGAATCCCCGTCGCCCTTACCGCGCCGCGCATCGCAGGGCTGACCACTCGGAGCCGTGCGAGATCGGCTGGATCGCCGAAATGCTCAGATCTGAGAACGTGAGTGACGACGATGTCGTTGAGAAGGCCCGGAATGGCCTCGCCCGCGTTAGCATCGCGTTCGCGCTTTCTCTTGCAGGAGCGGGTTTCCACACCGAGTGTCGCGTTGGAGGACATGGCGATACGTGTGGGTGTCGTGTGCGCGTCGTTGTGCGTCGAGGCTTCCGAGAAAAGCGTTACAAAAAGTCGAACAAAAATTGTGTGATTTCCGGTGTAGGGACGTGTCATTTTTACCGTAAGCTCGGGTACGAGCTAGAGGGGCCTAACATGGTGAACTCGCTTGTCAGTCAGCGGGGGAAGGAGGACGTTTCTTCCCAAGTAACAACCCTGGGACCGGGTGTGAAAACAAGACCTGCGGGGTTCTCGGGGAAAACGTGGACGCGGAGGTAGCCGCGCAGATTTTTGTGCATCGGTGTCTCTTTTTCAAATCTTGTCGTTTGCACCCGCTTCGGTAAGCGCCAGCACAATCGCCTGGTGACCCTTTTGTTTGGCAATGGACAGCGGCGTCGCGCCTTTCGTGATGTCCGCGCCCGCCGCGATAAGCGCCCGCACCACTGATTCGTGGCCCTTTTCTGCGCCGATGCACAGCGGTGTCCTGCCGTCATCCCTTGCCTTGTTGACGTCAGCACTCGCCTCGATCAGCTCCCGCACCACCGCCTCATGGCCGTTTTGAGCAGTGATGTACAGCGGCGTCGCGCCGATATCCCTTGACTTGTTGTTGTCCGCACCCGCCTTGATCAGCTCCCGCACCACCGCCTCGTGGCCAAGTTGAGCGGCAATAAGCAGCGGCGTCGTGCCTCCATGAGCATATTCCTTTTTGATGTCCGCGCTAGCTTCGATCAGCGCCCGCACCACCGCCTTGTGGCCGTTTTGAGCGGCGATGTACAGCGGCTTCGAGCTGTCTTTCATCGCCTTGTTGATGTCTACGCCCAACTCAATCAGCTCTCGAACCACCGCCTCGTGGCCGTTTTGAGCGGCGATGTACAGCGGGGTCGCGCCGATATCCCTTGACTTGTTGATGTCCGCGCCAGCGATGAGCGCCCGCACCACCGTCTCGTGGCCTTTAAGAGCGGCACTGTACAGCGCTTCATCGTGCCACGGGCAGCCGTTCGCGCGCAACCACTGCACCAACTCGAGATGCCCACCTGTTGCCGCCGCCATCAAGCACGTCAACACGTTCCATGGGCAGCTGTTCTCGCGCAACACCTTCAACTCCTCGAGATGTCCACCACTCGCTGCTGCCTGACAAAGGTATTCCTGACGCGTCAGGCGACCTCGCGATTGCCTGTGCTTCAGTGTGCTAAGACATCCGAGCTTGGCCGCGTCTGCATCATTCCCGGGATTCTTCACCTCACGCCCCGTCGCCGCCACGGCGGAGCGCATGGCGTGACTCACCGCGCGCAGCCGCGCGGGAAGAAGGGGATCTCGCAGCACCTCAGATCTCAGAACGTGAGTGGCGACGAGGTGGTCGGGGAGGCCCGGGATGAGTTCTTGCGCGTCGGCAAGGCTCGCGGGAGTAGTGCCGGTCGCGATAGTGTCGTTTGCGAGAGTCATGACGGTATGCGCTGTGTGGGAGGACATTACGAAGGGTGGCGTGTGCGCGTCGTTGTGCGTCGAGGCTTCCGAGAAAAGCGTTACGAGAGTTGGCCGAACGGCGCGCGATTTTGAGTGACGCGAAAAACGTCGAGATGTCACCCCGACAGACTCCCCGTGCCCCACACGCGCTGCACGCGCGCACGTCTTCGAGTTCGCGTCGCCTCCGGCGCGCGAAGCGTTCCGCGCAACATGCGTGTCGCGCAGATCGCCGTTTTGGTACGGCGCTCGCCCTTCGCCCGCGAAGCACCGCCCGTCACCCTCGTCGTTGCCAAACCTCATTCGATGAGACGTCTCAAAGCGAGACTCGCTTTCTGTACCCGACCGTCTCGCGCTGACCCACCAAAACTTTCTTCACAAACACCAGGGCGCGGCCGTCGCGTACGTATACGCGAGCCTCGACGTGTTACCCCCCCACACCATCGCGCTGTGCGTCCCGCTCGTGTACTACGTCGTGTTCTCCTACATGGACCACGCCGAGTACGGGCTTGGCAAGCCTTGGGTTTCGTTCGCGCGATGGCGCGGTTTACACTTTTTGATCGGCGCGCACGAAACCAGCTCCTGGCTCAAGGCACGGATACTTTACGACGATGAAAGCGCGCTGAAAGCGTGTGAGCTAAAAGGCTTGCTACCCGATTCCGAAGGAGGCGCACGGGCGATATTCGCGTGCTTTCCGCACGGCGTCGTGTCGTTTCACCACGGCGTGTTGATGACGGACACCGCCGGTTTCGCTTCGAAATTTCCAACCTTCGTGACGAACCGGCGCGACCTAGTAGCCTCCATCACGCTAGCCGTGCCTGGTTACCGGGAACTTTTGATGTGGCTCGGGTGCGTGGATGCTGGAAAGAAAACTACGAAGAAAGTTTTGAACTCGGGGAAGCATTTGTACGTCCTTCCCGGTGGCGAAGCCGAGCAGCTGCTCACGGAATACAAAAAGCACCGAGTTTTTCTCAACAGCCGAAAAGGGTTCGTTAAGCTCGCCATAGAACACGGCGCGGCGCTGGTTCCCGTGTACGCGTTCGGGGAGACGGACATGTACCACACCACCGATTTTTTGATGCCTGCACGCAAGCTGCTGATGAAACACTTGCGAGTCGCGGTTCCTTTGTTCTGGGGTCTCTGCGGGTCGCCGGTTCCGAAGCGAACGACGCTGGTTGTGGTGGTGGGCGCGCCGATCGCGGTTGAAAAAGTATCGTCGGAAAACATCACGCGCGAGATGGTGGAAACGACGCACTTGAAATTTCTCAACGCCCTGAAACAAATGTTCGACAAGCACAAGGAAACGTGCGGGTACCCGAACGCGGTGTTGGAGGTGTTCTGAACAGGAACGGGGGACGACGACGACGGGCGGAGAATGTGTATTATGATGAAAAGCAAAATGTAAAACGAAACTGGACTTCGCCAGATCGCTTCAAACAACGCCCCTTCTCGGTTGGCACACCTGTGCATCCCGCGACGCGCGTGACACGCCTTACACACACCGACGGGCTTTTTCAAGGCGGTGATGCTGGCGTGCCACGCGCTTGCCCCGGTGGGCCACTGTGTCGCGCCGCGTCCGCGCCTCCGAGGCTCGTCGATTCGTGACGATTCGAGCGCGAACCGACGTCGCCCTTCCCTTCGCGGGTTCGCGGCCGCCCCTGGTAGAGAGCCCGAGTTTACCGAAGAAGGGTACGACGACGCCGAGTGTTTCGACGACACCTACGGCACGACAATCGAAACCCTTCTTGAACTCGAAGCGTCGTACCCTGCAATCAAGCGCATGACGCGGTGGGTGTCGTGCCTTGCCGCGTGCGACTTGGTCGTGGGCGGGTGCGACGGTCGGTTTGTGAAGATCGGCGAATCTAAACACGGCGCCGGGGTGTTCGCTGTGACTGATATTCCACGAAGACAGGTGCTCGGGAACTACCCAGGTGTCCGCCGGTCGCTGAAGGACTACACGGAAAAAGCGGAAAGGACGGACGGCAAGGTGCTTTCATACGGACTGATGTGCAAAGACGGGTGGGTGTTGGACCCGACCAACGCGAACGGCGACGTCGACGTGGTTGGCTTCGACGGCGACCGAAATACCGAAGGTGAATCTATGTTGAGTAGTACGTCGGGTAGTACATCGGGTACTTCGGGTAGTGCATCTAGTAGCACGACGAGTACTATTGCATCTCCTACGGTATCCCTCCCGTTCATGACCTCACGCGACGCGTCTTTGTGCTTGGCGAACGAGCCGGACGGGCCGGACACGGAAGCCGGGGATTTGCTCCGCGAGCGAAACGCCAACATCGGCGTGAAAGAAGGCGAGGTTGGGAAACAAGCGGTTTATGCGCTGCGGGCGATCAGAAAAGGAGAGGAGCTGCTGTGGGATTACGGCGCGAGCTATAACAGGGAACACTACTAGCGAGTGGAGGTAACACGGTACTAGCGAGTTGAGGTACTACTATTTATAGCGAGTTAAGGTTTTATTCGAAACACACTCTCTACATGTATTACGTTTGTCTTTCGTAAGCGCGTATTCTCGTCTTACTCGGAGGTCTTTGTCTTTTACCAGGGTGTCTTAATCGCCGATGCCGAAGTAGCCGCGGATAGTGAACGGCTGTTGCTTGATCTCGGGCTCCTGTTTTACCTCGGGCTCTTGCTTGATCTCGGGCGAACTCTCCGGCTCACGCTTGACCCGCTTCGAGCTCGGCGGAGGTGCAGGCGCCTTTTTGCACTCCGCGCACCTGCGCTTCCGCTTGCCGTGAGGGCAGCCGTTGCAGGTCGCGCAATCGCGTTTCAGCTTGCCGTGCGGACAGGGGTTGCAGTTCGCGCAGCTGCCTTTCACTTTGCCGTAGGGGCAGGGGCTGCAGTTCGCGCAGGTGTATTTCACCTTACCGTGAGGGCAGCCGTTGCACGCCGCGCAGTTGCGTTTGTGCTTGCCGTGAGGGCAGGGATTGCACGCGGCGCAGTCGTATTTCACCTTGCCATGGGGGCAAGGGTTGCACGCCGCACAGTAGCGTTTCACCCTACCGTAGGGGCAGGGGGTACACTCCGCGCAGTTGTTTTTTATCTTACCGTGCGGACAGGGGGTGCAGTCCGCGCAGAAACGTTTCAGCTTGCCGTGAGGGCAGGGGCGGCACGCAACGCAACTGTTTTTCCTCCTGCCGTGGGGGCATGGGGTGCACGCCGCGCAGTTGCCTTTCACCTTGCCGTGGGGGCAGGGGTTGCACGCCGCGCAGGCGTGTTTCAGCTTGCCGTGAGGGCAGGGGTTGCACTCCCCGCAGTTCTTTTTCAGCCTGCCGTGGGGGCAGGGGCTGCACTGCGCACAGCTGCCTTTCGCCCTGCCGTGTACGCACCGCTTTCTTTCCATCACGCACGATCGAATCCCTCGTCACCGCACTCCTCCGCGCGCCACGAAGTGCGACGCAAACGCGAAGAGACGCAGAGGTGGGAGAAAAGTCGTTGCTTTTTCTAGCTGCTTTTTCTTGCTCGCGACGAAATCAGGCAGTCGCCGCTGCAACGCGTTCTTTTGTTTGGCGGCAAAAAACCCTCATCACGTGTGATCTGTCGCCAGACAGCCACACGCGTGCCGGCGCCGACGCACGCGTACGCACTTCACGAACGCCGCGGGACCGGGTGTGGATGGTGCTGTAGAGACGCGTGTGATATTGAGCGAGGACTAGAAAGGGGAGTGATCAACAAGGCGCGCCCGAAGGGAGGAAAAAATACGCGCGCGATCGCCATGGGCGGCGGATTGACCCTGGAGCCCCACCGCGGCTCCGCGCCTTGGGCGGCGGTGGTGCGGCTGACGCCCGCGATGCTGACGTGCCTGGAAGGCATGCCGCCCGGGCGCGCGTCCATGACCCTGAACCCCACCGGGGACGCCACGCTTAGAGTCGGGGACAACGTGTTCACGTTCGCCATCATCCCGGAGGACGTGCCCGGGGATTTGATCCGGGGCAGTCTTGAGAACGGCGGGGGCGACGAATCGAACTCCAGTTCGCTTCGCGTGGCCGGGACCTTGCGGTGTCGCTTGCAGCCCAAGCGCTCGCTGACCGGCACGGACGGGCTCGCCGCGAGGGTCAAGCGACGGGTGGAGGAGGAATCAGGGGAGATGCGATCACGGAAGACGATGGTCACCGACTTCGTGCCGCCGACGCGCGACGACGACGCGAAAAATAAGAAAAACAAAGAAAAACAAAACGGCGCTGTGAAGAAAATAACCCGAGCACTGCCTCGACCAACTTCTCAACACACAACAACGACAACGACGACGACGAGTGTAAAGGAGTCGAATCAGCAGGCTGACAACCGCCTGGTCCACGCCGCGGTTCCCCAGCGCGTCTCCGAACGTTTAGCGCAACTGGCGTCGTCCGCGGCGAAGGCGGCGAGCGGTAGAGCGGCGAACCAAACGCGCGCCGCGATTCTCACCGCGCTCGCGTCGCGGCCTCTTTCCTCCGCCGCCGTGTTCGCTGCGGTTTCTGGTGGTCTTGCATCCGCAGGCCTCCTTACTCCGCACCGCACCGTGTTCGAACTGGAGGTGAAGAAACTCGCGGCGCTCAAGTCGCCTGGGAAGTACTACTTGCTCGAGTTCGTCAAGACCGAGGCGCGGGAGCTACTGGCGGCGGCGGAAAAAGACGTCCCGGATGCCGTCACCACCCCCCCGCTGTGCATCCCATCCCTCCCCACCATGTTCCACATGTCAAGAGACGGAAACGGCGACAAGCTGGAGCTCATCGGGCTTACGGACGACGAGCGCGAGGAGCCCAACGGTGGGCGCACGGGCGAGATATCCGAACGCGCCTCTGGCGACAAAACGCGCGAGGACGACCCTACACGAAACTGGGTAGACGCCACGGAGCGCTGTACCAGGGTGTTTGATACAGGAACATCCACGAATGACAAGCAGTTGTGTTTGAAAAACGACAAGCAGTTCCGCAACGCGCGCGCTTTGTACCAGCGCGAGTACGAAACGTACTTGGCCATGCACGCGGCGCTCGAATCGAACGCGAACGAGTTTGCGAACGTTGTCCATCCTTCCGAAAGAAAGGCGTTCATGGAAACTAGAAAGAAAAGGTACGGCGCCATGGCGGTCACGTTCGACGCGCTGGAAAAAGAACTCAGGGTGGTGAAACAAGCCGTGGTGGCGTACGCGGAGGGGAAACGTACTATGCGTATTTAGAGGGAAACGTAGTTTGGAAATTAAAAAATACTATTCAGGGCAGCCGTTCGCTATCACCCACTTCACCATCTCTATATCACCCCAAGCTCTCGCATATCTGAGTGTATCCCCGTCCCACGGGCAGCCGTTCCCGCGCGCCCATTGCAGCAACTCGAGGTGCCCGCCCAACGCCGCAAACGCGCACGTCCTCTCGTTCCACGGGCACCCGTTCGTGCGCGCCCACTGCAGCACCTCGAGCCGCCCGCCGTACGCCGCCCTAAAGCACGTCCGCCAGTCCCACGGGCAGCCGTTCGCGCGCGCCCACTGTAGCACCTCGAGATGCCCGCATCTCGCCGCCCCCGAGCACGTCATCTCGTCCCACGGCCAGCCGTCCGCGCGCAAAACCTTCAACTCTTCGAGGTGTCCGCTCCTCGCCGCTGCCACACAAAGGTATTCTTCACGGGACAGACGACCTCCCCGTTGCAGGCGCTGCACCGCGCTTAAACATCCGAGCCACACGGCACTTTTCTCATCAAGCTCTTCAAACCGAAGCCCCGTCGCCGCCATCGTGTCGCGCATCGCGCAGCTCACCACTGGGAGCCGTGCGAGATCTGTAGGGTCGTCGAAATACTCAGATCTGAGAACGTGCGTGATGACGATGTCGTTGAGAAGGCCGGGGATGGCCTCGTCCGCGTTAGCCGCGCTAGCATCGCGGCGTTCGCGCTTTCTCTTTCGCGCGCGAGTTTCCACACCGAGCGTCGCGTTGGAGGACATGGCGATACGTGTGGGTGGCGTGTGCGCGTCGTTGTGCGTCGAGGCTTCCGAAAAGCGTTATTTCGATGAATAAAAATATTTTGATTAAATTTTGCCTTCCCTCGTTTTCGAGGGCAAGCGGCGTGTACGCATAAACAACGTTGAAAGAATACGAGACCTGTTTGTCCCTAGTTGACCGGCTTAGTTACCGGCGCACGAAACCAGTTAGCCCCGCATCACCGCGTTCGAGGACCCCTTTATTCCGGTGTGCCCCGCGGCCATGCCGACTTTGAGCTCCGGGCCTTGCGCCAGGGTCGACCCCATGCGCCCTTCGCCCCACCCGCTGTTCCTTTGGTACTCGAACACCTTCTTCTTAACAATGCCTCGCGCTGCCAAGGCTTGCTTTTTGATCTCCGCTTCTTTCCTCAGCCACCCCTCCACGGTGGTGAGTAACGCGCCTGAAGAGATAAAAAATAAAGTGTCAGTCTCGTATGGGCAATCAGGGAGGCGGAGCTTGGTAATTGGGAAATACTTACCTGGTTCCCTCGTCGCGAGGCCGTCCAGTTCCTCCATGGGCGTGCAGAACCGCAGCTCGCCGCCCGCCACGAACGCGACGTGCGTGGCGAACTGCTCCAAACCGTCGAAGATGTGCGTGGCGTACACGATGGTGACTTGTCTTGTCTCGCACTCTTGCCTTAAAAAGGCCATCAAATCGCCGCGGCCTAACACGTCGAGGTCAACCGTGATTTCGTCCAAAAGCAAAACCGCGTACTCGGTGAGTAAGCCGTACGCCAGCTGTACTCGCCGTCGCTGGCCGTCGGAAACTTGGTGCATCCGCCAGTTAGGGTTGATATCGAGCACCTCGATTATGCGCTGCTTGCGCTTCGGGTCAACGTTCGGCACCGAGTCCAGCATTTTCTTAGCGGGGAAATCACCGGCTAGGGTAACGCCGTACCCGGCGAATGCAACGTCGCGCTGCCTGATTGTAAAAAAAAAAGTGTCAGCCTTGTATGGGCAATCAGTCGGCGGAATGTGGTAAATGGGAAATACTTACCAGTTGCCGCCGATGTACGAAAGCTTGCCGCTGGTGGTGAGGTTGGTGTCGAAAAAAGCCTCCCTTCCGTGAATCAGCACTTTGTTTTTAGGCACCATGTGCTTGCCTCCCAGGATTTTCAGCAAAGTAGTCTTACCCGCGCCGTTCGCGCCGAGAAGAAGACAACAAGAACCCGGTTTCAGCTTCAAATCCAAATCCTTAATCAAAGGCTCGCCGCCCACAATAGGCGTCCCATCGATTCCGGGGTAACTCCAGGTCAGGTTGTTCACGTTGATGCCCCATTCCGCTGCGGGAGCTTGAGTTGGAACCGGGGCCGCGGTGGCGGTTTTGGCGACCGCGGCGTCAGCGCTGACAGTCACCTCCGAGGCTCCGCCAGCAGCAGCCGCTTCCTTCGCCATCTCGGCTTTTCGCTTCGCGAGCGCGGCGAACGGGCCGGACGTCTCCATCACGGTGGGAGCCGTGTCAACGCCGCCGCCCGCGTCGCTTTTCCAGCCCGACACGGCAACGGGAATCGGCATTGCGTTTCCGAAAGTTGGGTCGAGTAAACCGTCAAGGTGCGCGTGCGTCGGGGTGTGGCGCTGCCGACGTCCATCGGAAAGTACAAAGCTACGAGGGGCAGCCAGGGCTCACCGTCGACGTGTCGCCTCTGAAAGCCCGAACACGGAGCACGTGTCAAAAATGGGTCGTGCGCTTTTTCGCTTTCGGTTTTTCCTTTTTCGAGCGCTTGGATTTCGGCGCCGATATTTGCGTGCGTTCGTTCTTCGTTGCGAGTGCGAGTACGGACGCCCCAGGCCAAGACCCCCGCACTCGCGTGGGCGGTGTTCGGTGTTCGGCGGGTGTACGCGGCGGGTGGCGCTCCGATCGCCGCGATGTCGTCTCCGCGTCGCTTGACACGGGGCACGTACGTGGGCGATGTCACCGCGCTCTGCGCGCTTACGCCGCCGACGAAAGGTGATGGTCCCGATGCCGCCGACCCCACCGCCACGGGCGCGCACGACACCCTGCTGGCCGGCATCGGCGCCAGTTTGCGGTGGTACGACCCGTTCAAGGTGGGTGGCGACATCCTGTTGCTATCACTCGACGTGTTTCCCTCCGCCAGAGTGCACGGCATCCTCCCCGCACCCACGCTGGATGCGTTCGTCACGTCCGATGAGAGGAGCGGCGGACGCGCGATTTTGGTATGGGGCGAACGACGCGTCTGTTTGGTGAGCCTGAACGACGTGGGCTGTGATGCCCGGTCCCTGCGAGTGCTCCGCACGTTCCCGCCGCTCGGGCACTGGATACACGACGCGCGGCCCGTGGCGCCCGATACGCGTAACCACAAAACAACCGTGGTCGTGGGTCTGGCGGACAACGCGGTGGAGCAGTGGAGTTTGGGAGACGGCAACTCGCCGCCGTACATGTTGCGCCGAGTGGATTGTAGCGCGCGGTCCATGCTGTACTCATTGGCGTTGCGCGGCGACTCCATGGCGACGTTACAGGTAGCGGGAGGCACGATTTTCAACGAAGTGCAGCTGTGGGCACCGGGGGCGGATAAAAGGGAGGTAATGACGGGGGATGTGCCGACGACGGATGACGATACTAACACGCGCGACGAAAAACGCCCAAACCCGTGGTGTATTCTTCGAGGCCACGAGGGAAGCATCATGCGCGTGGGTTGGTCCTGTGACGGAACCCGGGTGTTCACCACGTCGGACGACCGGACTGCGCGGGTTTGGGCGGTTCCGGGTGTAACCGAAATCACGTACGACGAAAACAACCAAGATTGCGTCACCGACCAGGTACGGCCGTACGGGCGTTTCCCAAATCCAGACACGGGGTTTGATGCCCTGTATGGAGTGCGGCTTCGCCAGTACAACACGTGCACCGGAAAACAAGACTGTTTGCCCACTGTGCATAAATCGCCCAATGCAAGACTCAAGACTGACACTTTTCCTTCACAATCACCAGCGCGCGAGCTTCGTGGCGTACGGCCACGGCGGACGGGTGTGGGACTGCGCGCCGCTCGTGGTGGGCGACCGACGGTTACTGGTCACCGCTTGCGAAGATTGCGCGGTTCGGCTGTGGGACGACGTCTACACGCTAAAGCAAGACACCGAGCCCGTCGTGGTGCTTCGAGGACACCGAGGACGAGGGGTGTGGCGAGCGTTGACGCTTCGGAATCCAAACGGCGCGCGCGTGCTCGCCACCGCCGGCGCGGACGCGTCGATTAAGTTGTGGGACCTATCCGAGTACGCGCGAGTGCCGGGGGAAGACGGGGAAAGCCCCAATGGCCACCAATCGAACCGAGACGGCGGTTTGGAAACCTTCACCGCGCCCGCGTTGCCGTCCCGGGAAGACGAAGACGACTCCAGAGATACCGGTGACGCGAAACACGCAAAGCCAATTCTTTTAAAAGCCATGGTGTTGGTGAAACCGGGGGTGGTTTTCGTGGGCACGGACCGCGGGGAAATACACGAAGCGCGCGCGCCTTGTTTTGCGTCCGATAGCGATCCTTTGGACACCGAGCAACGTAGTGAATGGGAATGGCGAAAAAACATTTTCCAAGTACCGTGCGGCGGACCTTCTGGTGACAAAGATTTTTGCGCGGTCGTGGCCATCGCGTCGTTGAGGTCATCGCGCGGTGCTGGCGATGGCGACGCTCCACTGCGGGTAGCGGTCGCGGACGCGTCTGGGAGAGTAACCGTGATTGCGTTCAAAGACGGTCACGGTGCAAACAAGGCCACCGCGCTTTGGTCAACCCAAGTTTCCCCCGCGCGACGACTTCTGGACGTGCTCGTCGGTGGAAACGGCGAGATATTCACCGTCGCCGTGGGTGGTATTGTTAAGCTTTGGACCGAAAATACCGAAGAAAAAAACAGCGAAGAAAAAAGTGACTGGGAGTTGCGCGGGGTCGCGCAGTCACCGTTTCGACAAAGGGCGCTGTGCTGTTCGTACCGCGCGGAGTCGGGGCTGGTGGTGCTGGGCGACCAGGCCGGGAACGTGTGCGTGTTTGACACCGACGCCAAAGAATCGGCGGATCCCTCCCTGACTCAAGAACCAGGGTTTGTTGGGGTGGAGGAAGCACCGGAAACGGCGTTCACCGCGGAACCGTGTGATGGCGATGGCGGCGACGACGCGTCATCGACCGTTTGTAAAAACGCCTTCCCCCTGCTCGCCGCTGAGCGACGCGCGCACGGCGCGAACTCGGTGTCCCTGGTGGAGATTCGAGGGCTCTTTTTGAGTCAAAAAAACACAAGAGGAATCGATTCGGCAACACGGCGAGACACGACGCTTGCGAGGTTCGAAAACAGGTTCGATGACGTGGAGATCGTCACCGGCGGCCGGGACGGGCGTTTGTGCGTTTGGGGTTTGGCGGCGTCCACTCCAGTTTCCAAGGAAGACCTGGACCGAGCCGCGCGCCGGATCGTGTTTGAAAAAGCCGCCGTGGACGAAGCCGCGATGCTGATAGAAGCAGCAGCGGAACTGACCCTCAAAAAAACAAGTCCGAATGACAACAAGTCCGCAATGAAGAAGCTGAACCGACAACTCGCCGCCGCGGCGGGCCGTTTATCCACGGCGTCCGCCGCGGCGCTCGCCCATCGCGCGCCGTTTTCGCTGAGGCGCGTGTCGCACCGAACAACGCCGGGGGTTTCGTCGGTGGACGCGGCTTGGTGGCAGTGCGATGAAAATGAAAACAACTCTTGTTGGCAGTGCGATGAAAGCGAAAACACCTCATCGAACTCCGGAAACAACGCACAGCCGACCATCGTCGCCGGGTTCCGGGAAACCGATTTCGTGGTAAGAGACCTTTCCAACCAAGTGGAGCTTTTGAGGGTGTCGTGCGGGGGGTGGCACCGGCCGTTTTCGCTGTGCATGGACGGCGGCGGCGAGACGATGACGAAAACGAAAACGAAACAGTTCGCGTTTGCGTTTTTCAGGAACGGGAACATCACGTATTGTGCGAGGCGAAGCTCGTCCATTGTACGTGCGGAAAGCACCGACGGCGGCTACACAAAGGAAACCAACGCGCACGCGGCGTGGCACGCCAGGGCGTTGAACGTGTGGTCGCACGGGTACGTCTTTTTCTTGCTTCTTTTTTTGTTTTTGGTTTTTTATCATTTGTTCATAAATCTCCCCAAAGGTACCCGGTGACGTTCCAACACAGTAATCCGAGATCCCGTGCGCATTAATGCGATTCGAGGAAGGCGCTGTTTCGTGCGACGTTTTTTTGGTGTGCTCGCGTTGCCCCCTTCGGGAAGTGGCGACGCAACGGCACCTAAACGACGTCGGAAACGGCAACATGCGGCCAAAAGGCGATTCTGAGGGTACCTGGTTTTGGTTTTTTGGAAGTTTTGTAAACATTTGAAAACCGACGTCACGTTGACGAAACAAGTCGTACGTACCCCCTCAATTAACCCCGGTCACCCCCCACATAAACACACACAGACGCGAAGTGCACACGGTCGCGTTGGTGCCTCCCCCTGAAAACTCTCACGACTCGCCAATCGGCGTGCTCACCGGCTCCGAGGACGGCTTCGTGCTGCGGCACGTGCTCGGCGGCGACGGCGTCCCCCGAGACCCGGCGGAAGTCGGCTCGCACGTGGGCGGCGCCGCCGTACGGGCGGTTGCGCTCGTGCCTGCATTCGCGGGGGGAGGTCTCGGGCTGTCGGGTAGTCGTAGTGCTACTCCGGATAGTACTCCGGGCAGTGCTACTCCGGTCCGTGCGGCTCCGGTCCGTGTTCAAAGGCGAGACAGTTTTGACCTCTCCTACCTTCTCCTCACCGCGGGCGCGAAGGAGGTGCTTCACGCGTGGCGGGTTTCGTGGGTACGGGGGTTCCTGGGGGTTCCTGGTGCTTGCGAAAAGGCCCACGAAAAGGATGGCCAACGGAACGAAACAAAACAACACGACTGGCACTTGCGCACGTCCCTACTCGCCACAAGAGGCGCGCTTGCGAAACAAAACCACGCGCAGTGGAAGAAAGGGTGCGGTTTTGTGTCCGCTTCCGTGGAGAGCGACCAGCGGTTCATGGCGATTGCGGGGTTCATGCCTCCCAACGGCGGCGGGTGCGTGGCCCTCACGGCGTCGTCCAGCGGCGCGGTGTCGGCGATGACGCTGACGGGTACGGCCTTGGGGCTTTCCCAAATCCATCAGCACGCGGTTTTACCTCTAACGCTGGTGACTGTGACCATACATCGCGATACACAAGACGTTAACCACTTTTCCGTTACATTCGCAGACGGCAACGGCTGGAACAAAACTTCCGGGCGCATCTCTTCTTCTGACTCCGTGCAGCACAGTGGGAGCTCGCAGCTGCGAACGTTCGCCAGCTTGCGGTACCACGACAGACCGGTGCTTTCCGTGGCGGTGGGGGGGGTACCGACCCCTTGCGGCGCCGTCGCGGTACTCGCGGCGAGCGGCGCGACGGATGGCACGATTGTCGTGTGGGACTTGACCTCAAGTGTGGAAGGACTCAAACGCGACGAGTTAATGACGACGGACAAAGACAAGGATGCGATCCAGAAGGATACTGGAAAAGAAAAAACTGCGGATGGCAACAAGGATGACAATGCCGGCTTCCATACCGTGCATCCCGCGCACGTAACAACGGGCGCGCACCAGAGCGGCGTGAACGCGGTGTCAGTTTGCGCCGCGGCGCCCGGGTTTTTCGTGATCGCGAGTGGGGGCGACGACCAAGTCGCGCGGTGCGCGTTGTTTTCCGTCACGGCTAACCACGCTTCCGACGACACCGCCGGGTCTTCCTTGTTTCGAATCCTGCCGGTGTCTGTTTTTGCGCAGAAGTTCGCGCACGCTAGCGCGATTAAAAGCGTGTGGCTCGGGTGCGGCGGTGTTTGTGTTCCCCAAAGTTGTGGTCGGCAGGGTCCACCTTACACCGACGGTGCCGAAAATCCTCCACAGGATTTTTCCTTCGAAACCGAATCCACGGTTCCCCAAAAACAAATGCACCTCGCCACGACGTCGCACGACCAGCGTTTGCGCATGTGGATCGTCCGTTTTTTACCGGATTCGGAAATCACCCTAACCCCCTCCGCGGGAACGTTCGTGGAGTGCCCCGAACCCGAAGGCGTCGCCGGGTTCATAGACTGCGACGGTAAGCCGCGCGTCGCGGTGTGCGGAAGGGGAGTGCAGACGTTTCGTTTGGACTGAGGAGAGTTTGTTGGAAAGGCGAGTTTCGCGGTTGGTTTCTTGGAAGCCGGGGTCTATATTAATAGTGTCAGCAGTACACCTTGGACAGCGCCGGTGTGTGACAGAGTCTCTCGAGGACTTCAGTCCAGGGAGTCACTGTTGCCCTCATCTTCGATTAATCCAGAGAGTCACGCTTGCCCTCATCTTCGGTTCCTCGTCCGGGGTTCTGCTCGAAAATCGGCCGGTCCAGACCGCGTTTCGTTCCCAAAGGACTCCTCCCTAGTACCAGCTCGGGTTGTCCCCCAGCCACCGCGCGCGCGTCGCGGTGGGTCGCGGCGGTAGCGGTTTCAGGTTCAGGCTTTCAATGCGCGCGAACAGGGGAGCGCAGGTTCGCGCGGCTTGCTGGAACACGCGAAGCACGTTTTCGTTCAAAGCGCCTTTCGCTAAAACACCGTCGAAAAGCGTTAACTGCACGTGCTCCGGAAGAGACGACACGTGCGCGCTCGTCAACGACCCAACGTTCGCCAAGAGGGACTGGAAGCTCAGCTCCTGAAGCGACGGGGGCGTCGGCATGCGCGGGACGGAAGTGCGAATGGGTGGCAGTAGCATTTCGAAATCGAAACCATTCTGCTTTGTTGTGCGAATAAAAAGTACGGATTCGGTTCCTCGGGAGTCACAACGACGGCGGCGCACCGCACGTTTACCGCAGGTCTGTACCGCATCGTCGCGATGCATGTTGTTCGTGTGATGCTTGAGTAACCCCCGCGATGAGGGAACACGTAGATCCGCCGGTTTGTTTCGGCGGGTCCGGGGGTATCGTGTGGCCGCTAGGGCCGAACGCGCATCTGCAAGTCCCGGAAACGCGAAGGCCACGCCCGGATCCTTCCGCGCCTGGCGCGCTTCGGTTAACGTCGTCGGCACAATCGGTGATTTTCGGCGAGTGCGGGACGCGGTGGGACACTCGTGAATGGGCTGACGATCCCCGTGATGGAATCACGCAAGTGGGTGCGAACACGAGCCTCCTGGCGCTTCCAGGAGCACCAATTGGACGCTTTGGAGGCGCAGGGGAAAAACACGGAGGAAAGAAAAAGAAAAAGAAAGGAAACCACTCGCGCTTCTCAAACGCGAACGTCTCGGGCGACGACGATTCGGCAGAGGACCGCGATTCGGGCTCGGAATCGGACGAGGACACCGATGAGTCCGGGGACGACGACGACACACCCGAGGTGGACTTCAGACTGCAATTTCAAGCCTCGGAAGCGGTTGCGGCGTTGGAGTTGGGTCACGAACCAGTCGGCGGTATCAAGCGCGTCGTGCAGCGGCGTTTGAGGGAAGCGGACTCAAACAATTTCGAATTCGAAAATTCGCAGACCCGGCGCTTGGGGAACACGCTGGCGATTTGCCCGTGGCCTGATGATGGCTTGATGATACACCGGAAACAAACACGGCACGCACACGACGACGCCGTGGCTGTCGCGCGCACGTTCGGAAAAGGCGCGGCGCAAGTCAGGGTGGGGAAGGCACGGCTTGTCGCGAGTAGCAACGGTGACGCACAACAAGGAACGCAAATTCGTTTGGTGGCTGATTACCTCGTGCCGACGCGTCGGGGGAAACAGCCCGTGCTTCAAATAGAGCTGTCGAGTATTTCGCACTGCTGGCTTTCCAATTTCGCAGCACATGCGCAGCCTGTGCTTTGCGCGGTCCGGGACCCAAGCGGCGTTTCGCTGAGCGCCGTGGGCGGCGGCGTGTTCACCACGCCGGCGCTCGGCCGGCCGCGGCGGAAGAAACCGAAACTCGAAACTTCTACTTTGGAGGAACCGAAATTTTCCCTCGCCCCCGACCCGGCGCTGCTCTGGTGTTCGTCACATGATTTGCTTTCGGGTGCGTGCCCGTCCGACATCGCGCTTTCGCCGCACGGCCTTCCCGAGCTGCTCATCGCGTCCAGAAACGGGGGGCTTACGTTGGTGGACGCGGCGGGGCTTCGCGCGGCGAAAGCGAAAGATGTTTCGAAACCCAAAAATAAAAATAAACCCGCGCAAAACAGTTCGCGCGCGGTGTCGCTCGCCGTGCCGGAAAACGAGACGGCGCACGCGTTTGGGGATTCAAACACAACCCATACGAGGTGGGTCGGGTGCGCGTACGGAAACCACCCGAGAGTCGCGCTCATTGCCACCGCGCGGACCGTGCGCAGGGTGGACCTCCGGGTCGCCGCGGAGAGTAACTCGTATCGCAAGTGTTTGATTTCGGAGCTACTTGTTGACGACGACAAAGGAAACAACGCGTGGCGCGCGCTGTGTGGACCGCCAATCGCGGAGTGGTCGCCCAGCTCGTTTCAGTACGGACGTATGGGCAATCAGTCATCACTCCGGGATACACACCATTCAAATGACACCACACATGCGTCGTTCCGGGAATATGCATTTGCGCTGGCGTGCGACGACTACGTGTCTTTGTTCGATTTGCGCAAGCCCTCGGTTCCGATGCTGAGGTGGCGGCACGAAAAACAGCAAGCGCCGGCGTGGGTGCGGTTTGAAAACGCGTCGCCGTGGCGGGACCGGTTTCGAGATTTACGTTGTAGCGCCGACACGTTAACAACTCAAGAAACCGTCCCTCCAACCGTTACAGAAACCGTTACAAAAAGTAACGCCCTGCTCCTCGCGGGCTTTCCAAGCACCGGGGAGGTTCTTTCGTTCGAGTTTGGGGAGGTTCCTGGTAATTTGGACGGGCAAACGGGGGGGGGTGTACGGGCGCTCGGCGCCGGTTCATCGATGCCGCTTGAGTTTGGGAAAAAAAACGACGAAGAAAATAAAAACAAAAGCGGCCTTCAAGGGTTCGCGATGCTCCCTCCGAAACTCTTTTCGAAACCGAGTTTGACCGGCGGTTTGCTTTGGGCGACACTTTGGGGTGATTTGCGGTGGGCGACCTATGACTCGCCTTCCGGTATCGCGGGTGGATGCGACTCCACGGCGCCGTTGGTGTTTGACGCGGGAGGTTTTCGCGGAGGGAGTCGAACCGAAATTCACCACCCGAAAGTCGAGGCCGAAAAAGACGTTCAAAAAAGCGTCCCCGAAGCACCGCCGCCGTTTTCGGAACCCGCCGCGGTTTCAACGACGGAACTTCGCGTCATGTTCGGCGCCGCCTCTGGTGTGGTGGATATGCCAAAATCAAACACCGTGTTCGGCGAAGCCACGGCCCGGGCTGCGGCGGGTGGGGCGAAGCGCGCCGCGGACGCGGCGGCGAAACGCTTTGGTGACCGTCAGAGCAGTCTCGCCCCAAAACCAAAAACCAATTGGCGGGGAAACGAAATGACAGCCGAAAACACGGGCAAGGCAAAGACGCTTCCGCTGGTTGGCGACTTCATCGCACGCGGTGTTTTGCCCTTTCTCGAGACAAATCCCGGTGAACTGGGCGTTCCAGTGTTACCCCCCCCCGACCTTCAAAAAATCACGGCTCGCGCCGCGAAGCTTCTGCGCGGGCTGGGGGGGTGGAAGGCGACGGCGTTTGAGCTGGCGCTTGCGTCTGTTTCGTCTACGGACGACAGCGGCGGCGGCGGCGCGAGGGACGTGTCGGTTTGGGTCAACTCGCGAACCGCCTGTGGTGGGTTCCGGCACCGTGCGGTACGCGATCGCATGGCGGCGGTGCCGAAGAAGGAACAGGAAGAAACAGTCGCGGAGGAGGGTGTTCAGGGAACGAAAGGGCGAGGGTCTGGGACTCAAGAAACGACCGCTACCAATCCGCGATCGGTGCGCGCAAAAGTCGGGTCGAGCCCGCCAACCGAAATCGCAACACCAGCCGACGGTAACCGCCTCGCCGCCGTGCTCGGCGTGGGCGGCGACGTCTCCCGCGATGCCAACTCCCCGCACCATTCCTGGCTCCGGGGGGTCTCGGTTTGGCTGGAAGACGGCGCCGTCGCGGATGGCGCGATGACGTACGAGCTCGTCCCAATCGGCGACGATCCACCGCCACCGGCGCCCACTACACTTTCCTCGAAAGCGGCGGCGGCGAGGGCGTCTCTTATCGCGCGGTGGGGAGATTTTGGGGAGACGGGCGGCGGCCCGGGTCCTTCTTCGCCTTCTTCTCGAGCAGCCACGCCGTTCACCAAACCGAGCAAGGGTACCAAAAAGAATCGTCGCGTTTCCTTCGCGCCTGGATCGGAGGCTCCGCCGGCGCCGGTCGGTCGGTTCGCGTCGTCCCACAATACCGCGGTACAAGCCATGCCGGCCACGCCACTCGGGCCGCGAGCGATTTCGACGGCCGACAGGCGGCTTGGACGCGTGCATCAAACGATTCAAGAAACAGGATCTAACAACGATTTCGGGAATTCGCCGGTTCCGCAACAATCGCGCCCGCAAATCTTTTCGCAAACCCCGCGCCGCGACGCGAGCAGTGGAAAGAAAAACGCGAAACCGAAAAAGTCGCGACTCGCGGGGTTTTAGGAGGACGGCGTCGCGCGTAGAAAAACAAATAGAATAGCATCAAAACAACCGATAGCAGGGTGACTTGTATCTTGGCGACAACTGATATCACAGTAGTCTACACAGATTTTATTAGCGTACCCACCGAATTACATATAAGAATACGTCACATCTAGAATACATCTCCATCTACCCTTTGCTCGGCACGAAGAGCTGTCGTACCCACTCCGCGTCCCACTCCGCCGCGCGGGTGAAACTAAACGTTTCACCCTCGCGTGCGGTTCGCTGCGCCCAGCGCGCGGCGTCGAGCAGCGCGCGGCTTACCGTGGGGTGCAGTTGGACGTTTTTCTCTCCAGTCAGGTTTCTCGCGACGTCGCGGAACGCTTCCAAAACGCGCTTCACGAAACGTTCCAGCCTACCTTTGCGTAGTATTCGCAACCGCCCCATTCCCCGCGCCGCACCCGCCGCGCCCGCGTTTTCGGGGTCCGAACAAAGCGCGCCGTAGCGAAGCGTCGCGAGGCGCGGAAACGACGAAACGTCGTGCGCAAAGTGGACCCAGCCCGCTAGAGTGTTGCTTTCTACCCAAGCCTCGAGGTTGCGCTGCGTTTAGCTTGGAGGTTGTGCTGCGCCACCCTGTGGAAACGCACAGACGCGTCGCGCCACGGCTTTGGTGCGCGTCACTCCAAGCGCCACCGCGGCGAGACGCGCGCGTACGTTATCCCACAAATCCATTTCCGAAAACCGCTCGTCGTCTTTCGCAACCGGTGTCGTCCATCACAAACGCAACCGCCCCGCGACGTGCGTCACCGGGCCTTTGCCCAGAAGCACGCTCGCGGGGGAGTCTTTCCTGGCGAGGTCTACGCATAATCGCGCGGTCAGCACCGCGAACGGAATCGCGCGTCGCTCGGCGCGGCGCCCGCCAAACGCAAATCGAAAACCTTCGCAAACAGCGGCCTGAGCGGCGCTCGAAACAAGTGATGACACACCTGGCACGTCCCCCCCCGTCCCGACACGTGGCTTGCCATCTGAGTAAGCACTTCACGTGGACGCGCGCCTGCGTGCCGGAACACGCACACGGGGAGATGAGCTCGCCACCGCGTTTGGAAAGGGACTCCCGCTCCAAGCAAAAGCGACACGGTGGAAAATCATCCGCCCGCGACGATTGGGGGTTGGCGTTGGGTGCGGTGGTGCGGACAAGTCCTGATTCCGAGTCGCGAACACACCCCAAACCCGGACCCTCGCCGCCACCTCACACACCGAGAAAACCCGCGCCGCGTCTCTGCCTCGGCGGGTGCTCACGTCGCGCGCTTCGCCGACGAAACTTTTGTGGCGCACCGCGGATGCACCCCGCCAACAAACACGGTCGCCTCGTGTTCTTCCGCTGAAACCCGCACCCGAAACGCGGTCGTCGTCGGGGGCGATGCCGCGTGCGAGATCACCCAAACGCCGTCGAGTGTCGCACGCGCGGAACCGCATGGTGTCATGCGCGAGGCGGAGTGGGTGTCACGCACCATCAAATCACCATACACGCGGGTAACGATTTTGACACTCGTCAAAAGCGTGACAAAATCGGGCACGTCACGCTATTCCGAAGCGCGCTTCTCCTTCCGGAGAGACACCTTTGGGAAACTCACGCTGCAGCGACAGCTCGGGAACGCGCTTCGCTCGCTCGGCCGCGTTCTGGTCTCGCACCCTCGCGCGCACAACACGTCAGCCCCCGCGCTCGCGTCTTTCCCCGGCCTTTCCGTGCCTCAGGCGGTGACCGAGAGTTTCACCCCCGCGACGCACGCGATGGCCGAGACCATGGGCGACCACGGGTACGATTACGATCTCATCGTCATCGGAGGCGGGTCCGGCGGCTTGGTACGTCCGTTTCCCCTGAAACCCCCGTTGGATGGATCCCTGGTGGACACGAGCTTCTTCAGATGGCCTTCGGTAGCCCATCTTCATTAATTTCAAAAAACACACGTGTTCGCGATCGATCTGAGATCGGCATCGCGCACGTCGCCTCCCTCATCCCCTCCCACCCTGACCCGTCATCCCCCCCCCCAAACAGGCTGCTGCTAAGGAAGCCGCGAAACTCGGCGCGAAGGTTGCTTGCCTTGATTTCGTCAAGCCCTCCCCCGCGGGTACCACGTGGGGCCTCGGCGGGACCTGTGTCAACGTGGGGTGCATTCCCAAAAAGTACGGAAAGGCCCAAACGATATCCCAAATCCAACGCCTGTTTGCCAAAACCGACCGCGCTGACACTTTTCGTCGCAACACGCACAAGGCTGATGCACCAAGCCGGGATTCTTGGCGAGTCTTTTTCGGACGCCGCGGCGTTCGGGTGGGGTGTGACGTCCACCGGGCACGACTGGGAGAAGATGGTCACCGCGATTGGCGACCACATCGGCAGTCTGAACTTCGGATACAGGACGGCTTTGAGGGATAACAACGTTACGTACGTATTTTTTGTATTTTCCCAAATCCATACACACCGTTTGCTGATTGTCCGCCCGTAATTACGCATACACATGGCCCGAAAGACTGACACTTTTCGTTCACAACAACAGGTACTTAAACGCGTACGGCGCGTTCGTGGACGCCAACACGATCACGGCGACTAAAAAGAACGGCAAGGTCGAGACCCTTACCTCTGACAAATTCGTCGTCGCGGTGGGCGGCCGCCCGTCCTACCTGGACGTGCCAGGCGCGAAAGAGTGTTGCATCACGTCCGATGACATCTTCTCCAAGCAAGACGCGCCGGGCAAGACGCTTTGCGTCGGCGCATCGTACATCTCCCTTGAAACCGCCGGGTTCCTCACCGCGCTCGGGTATGACACCACCGTGGCAATCCGCAGCGTTCCTCTTCGCGGTTTCGACTTGGAAATCGCGGAGAAAATCGTGGGGCACATGGAACGACACGGAACGACGTTCATGAGGGACAGTCAGCCCTCCGGGTTCGAAAAGACGCCCGACGGTAAGATCAAAGTCACCGTCACGAACACCGTTTTCGGCGGTTCCTTCGACGCCGAGTTCGACACCGTGGTGCTTGCGGTGGGTCGGTACGCGGTTACCGACGGCATGAACCTCGCCGCGGCGGGCGTGGAGTTCAACCAGAAGAACGGTAAAATACCGTGCGTCAACGAACAGAGCAACGTTCCAAACATCTACGCCATCGGGGACGTGTTGGACACGCGCCAGGAGCTGACGCCGGTGGCGATCAAAGCCGGGTTGAGGTTAGTTCGTCGTCTTTTTGGAGGAGGCACGGAAACCATGGACTACGACCTGGTACCCACCACCGTGTTCACCCCCATCGAGTACGGGTGCATCGGGATGTCCGAAGAGCTCGCCGCGGAAACCTACGGCGCGGAGAACATCGAGGTGTACCAGTCTTATTTCAAACCACTGGAGTGGACCGTGAACCACGCCGAGCACGACGGCGTGGCGCACCGGGAGGAAAACTCGTGTTACGCGAAGCTCATTACGAACCTGACGGACAACGAACGCGTGGTGGGGTTCCACTACGTCGGCCCGAACGCGGGCGAAGTGACGCAGGGGTACGCCGTCGCGATGAAGATGGGCGCCACGAAGAGTGACTTCGACAACACGGTCGGGATTCACCCCACCGTTTCGGAAGAGTTCACGCTTTTAAGCATCACGAAACGATCCGGGGTGGACGCCAGCAAGAGCGGGTGCTGAGGCTAATGCCCGCCGAAGCGAGACGGTTTTTTTAAATCGTCTCCTTCGGCGGGTAGCCTGTTTGTTGGTGGCGTCGCGGCGGGTTTATTCCTAAGTATGCTCTAAGTATTCACAAGTATACTGCAAGTATACCGGAGTAAACCCCAGGACGGACCCACACGCCAGACAGGCCCTTCCACCTCGCGTACGCTTGCGTGGAGACGCACGCGTGACGGCCGGCTCCACAAACGTCCGTTTCGGACGAAGAGCCGAGCCCGATTCCCGCGTCTCCCGTTTTCGCGCGAAGGATTTTACGGCTACGTAAACGCCTTCGACGCGGAAACACCGCCGCGCGCGCGCGCGTGGAAGCCGCTTCTTTTTATTTAGCAGTTATTCGTTGAGGTATCGTTGATTTAATCAGGGGTACTCTGTTTTACAAGCGTTTCAACGCAGAGAAAAGACGGTATTTCCTATTCTTTGACCCCCGCGTGACGACCCCCGCGTGACGACCCCCGCGTGACGACCCCCTTACGACCTCTCCGCGACGGCTCGCAGGAGCGTTCTTTTAACTCGGTCGTGCGGTCCGTACACGAAAAACGGATCGGTTAAAACCCCGAAGTCGTGCAAGTCCCTCCACTTCCGCAGGGTCGGTTTTTGGTGCGTGAAGCACTTGACGGAGGCTTCCCCGTGGTACGAACCCGCGCCGGATTCGCCCACGCCGCCGAACGGCAACCCGGTGTGCCCGACGTGAAACAACACGCCGTTTATGGTGACGCCGCCCGACGTGGTGTTGTCCAGGATGTGGCGCGTGTTCTTTTTGTGCTTGGAAAAGACGTAAAGCGCCAGCGGCTTGGGGCGTGTTCGCACCATCCTCGTCGCGTCCTCCAGGTCATCGTAAGGCACCACGCAAAGTACCGGCGCGAACATCTCCTCCCGCATCAACGGCGAGTCCCACCCGCACACCACCACGGTGGGCTCCACGACGCCTCGAGAGAAATCGGCCCCGCCGCCCACGACGATCTTCTCGCCGTGCTTGCCGGCGCGAGCCACGTCGAGGAGTTGTTTGACTCGCATCGCCGCGCTTTTCCTTCCCGAAGTGTTACCGTCGCTGTCGTCGGCGGCGTTGTTTTTGTCGTCGTCACCCGCACTACTAGCGCTTGCGTTCCACCCCACCAGCCGTCCCATCGCGCCTTCCAAATACGGATCGGGAACCAGCTCGTGTGTCCACCGCCGCGCTTGTTCCAAGAACTTTTCCAAGACTGACCGGTGCACGAGCACAAACTCGGGCGCGACGCACTGCTGGCCGCAGTTCAACGTCCGGCCCCACACGCATTGCTTCGCCGCTAGGGATAAATCCGCGGTTTCGTCCACGAAAACAGGGTTCTTCCCGCCGAGCTCAAGGGCGATTGGGGTTAGCGTCTCCGCGGCTTGTTTGGCGATTATGGCGCCCACCCGTGAGGACCCGGTGAAGAACACGAAATCCAGTTTTTGGCGCATCAAAGAAGTCACCACGTCCACGCCGTCGCCTGCGATGTGCGGGCCGACCACCGTGACGACGCGCGGGTCGACGTACTTCACGAAAAGCTCCCGTAACAAGTTCGAGGAAAACGGAACGTCGTTTGACGGTTTCAACACAACGTTGTTTCCGCCAGCCACCGCACCAGCGACGACCCCGGCGGTCAGCGCGAACGGGTAGTTGAACGGGCCGATTATTAAAACCGTACCAAACGCGTCTTTTTCAACCCACTGCGACGACGGAAACGTGAGCAGCGAGAACTTCGATACGCGTTCCGGCTTGGTCCACTTGTGCAGGTTGGTGATCAGATTTTGGATCTCCGTTTTGACGAGCAGGAAGTCGTAGTACAAGGTCTCGCCTTCCGGCCGTCTTAAGTCCTCCCACACCGCGCGTAAAATCCGTTGCTCGTTCTCGACGAACATCTTTTTCATCGCCACCAAAGTTTCAAGTCGGTTTGCAAGCGGCAGCGTGACACCGGATTCAAACGCGTCTCGCATTTCCGTGACCAGGGTTGGGATGTCGGCAAGCGTGGGGGGCGCTGACGTGCCTAACACGGTGTACGTAGTTTTGCTTGTGAAGTTCACACCAGCCGGGCCGTTCCCGTGCCTGACTCGGAACCGGCGCCTCGGAACAACCAAACTGTCGATCTGACGCACGACTTTTTGAAGAGCCACCGCCGCGCCTATTCCCGCGGCGGCCAGGAAAACCACGCGCATTGCGCCCTCGTCCGTTTCGTTCAAACGTTGGAAGAGTTTGGAAAAAGGCATGACGGCACGAAACAAACAAACCCCGACGCCGGCGTGCGCGGCGTCAGATGTCACCGGCGCGTGAGGCGAACAAAGTTGACATCGGGAGACGGGGACAACGACTTGAAATACCTGCTTCCCAAAATCCACATCCACTGACTCTGTTTGCCCGTAGTGCACCGGTACACAAACGTGTGTCTCGTGGAAATGCTTCGCGCGTCGACCTTTTTGCAGTCGGCCCAAAAGCCAACCCGCGGCCCTTCCGCATTCACTAATCGACCCCCCCGAGATGTCCAGCCAAAGCAACTCCGTCGCGAACCGCCCCGCGGGCGCGTCCTGTAAGTTGTGATGACGCTTGTTTCGCACTACGCGAGGTTTCTAAACCCTGACCATTCGGCATGGCCTGTGACCCGCACGCATTCACACCGATGACTGACGCAACCTGCTCTCCATCTTTTCTTTTTCCCCTCGTGCCGATCTCGCAGCCGCGGTGCGACGCCGCGGCGCCGGTAGTGGTGGTGGCGGCGGACAAGGCGCGCGCACGGGCCAGGGGAACAACATGTCCATGCTTCGGTATTACACCGATGACTCGCCCGGGTTAAAGATCACGCCGGTACGTAGGAGGGAGGCTTTCGTTTCCCGATCCGCACAGGATCGGACACAACCGAGGCAGTGCCGCTCGTTCATTTTGTTGCGCTCCCGAAACGTTCCCCCAATCCCCCTAACACCCTCCTTCCCGTCCCTCCCCCGTCCCCAAAAAAGGTCGTCGTGCTCATGATGAGCGTGTGCTTCATCGCCTTCGTCACCATGCTGCACGCGGTGTCCAAGATTTACCAGTACACGAGCAAGTAATTTGAGGTGAGTGGGAAATCTCTCGGTGGGAAAAATAGACTAGTGATGAGCGACGTACGCGTGAGATGAAATGAATTACCTCGAGGTATTAAAATACAGCCCCCTAAACCCTACTCCGCCAGCACGAAATGTTTCATCGCGTCGCGGAACGGCTTCGACGACGGCACGCCGTGTCCGCCATCGTGCTCGAAAAGCGCTGGCGTTTCTTCGAACGCGCGCATCAGCGCCTCCGTCCGGTCCTTGGTGACCATCGTGTCCTTCACTCCGTGCACGTGTAGCGACCTTATATTTTTTATCGCAGGTGAATACAGTCTCTCTTCAGTGTCTCCTTCAGCGCCAGTGTTACTGGTATGTAGCCAGCCTGATACGCGAGCGTCTCTCGGTTCAAATCCCGAGAACAACACCGTCCATTTAACAGATGCGAGCTCGGGCATCGTGGCGAGTGCCAGTGCGGCGGTGGACGCGCCTTGGGAGAACCCTACGACTCCCGTGAACGGGCCGTGTTCTGTGACCGCGCTCCTGATCACACCAGCAGTGGCTTCCCAGCCCACCATGCACGTGGACGCGGCGGGGCGCACTTTGGGTTTCGTCGCGCGACGGTATTCCGTACCGACGGTACCGTTGGTTTCTGTCTCTGTTTTTTTCGCCCCATCCGTAGTTTCCGGAAGACTCGTCGACCCCATCGTGTCCACAACCGCGTCGTGTTCCGTGTCCCCGCCCGCGAGTGCCACGCCCGCGAGCGTCTCCGTCACGGCATTCGGTTTTGACCCGTCGTTCTCGCGCGACTCTTGCGTCCCGTCGTTCTCGCCCATGAGCCACCACGCCCGCGGGCCAGCGTGGTTTTCGTGGACCCCGTCGCTCGTCGTCCCGAGGGAAGCGGCGTCGCTCTGGTCGAAGAAACCCGCGGCGGAGTGCGGCGCGTCCACGAACACGAACTCGAGTTTCGATTTCAGGTGTTTACGCACGGAACCTGTTTTCGCCCGGAACGTCTCCGCGTTCTGCGTGAACCCGTGAAGGCAAAGCACCTTCGCCTTGCCCTCCATCCCGGGAGTGCTCATCAAGAAGTGGGCACGCGAGTTCTGGTTTGCGTTTCCCAGGAAAAAAGTACGTAAATGTTTGAACGCGTCCCGCACTTGCACGGCGCTTGTCTTGGCACCGGCGGCAAGCCACGGTCATGCCGTGGCACCGCGGCGAGTGCGACCTTGATGCCACGGAGTCCACGTACCCGTCGTGTGACGCGGTGCCCACGTTTCACGCCTCAGATTTGTCCCCGGCGCAGTTCCGTGTTCGGTTCATGGAAAAAAACCTCCCCGTGATGATCACGGGCATGACGAAACAATGGCGCGCGACGAAAGAGTGGGTCTGTGCGGACGGCACGTGCGACATGGATGCCATGTCCAAGCTGTTCGGCGACGCCAAGGTGTTGGTCGTGGATTGCGACGATAAAATAGACACGGACTTGACCCGGAAGCAGATGCGGTTCGCGGATTTCGCGGCGTACTGGGAAAAAAGAAAAGGAAAAGGGGGGAAAAAAAGAAAAGAAAACGCGGACGGCGACAACGGCGATGACGATGAGCTCAACAAGAAACTCTACGTCAAGGACTGGAACTTCGTCCACGATTTCCCGGATTACGGCGCGTATGCAACACCGGGACATGTCAAGGATGACTGGCTCAACGCGGGTGGGGAGGAGTCCACGGACGACTGGATCGCGGGCGGCGGGTTGGACGAACGCGTGGGCGAAGCAGGGTTCGAAAAAAACGAACACGAAAGCGGCTCGGAAAGCGAAAGCGAAAGCGAAAGCGACGGAAAAAATCCTTCCGCATCGCCCCTTCGAAACACCCCCGGGTCGTTTAAGTTCGTGTATTGCGGCGTCCAAGGCACGTGGACGCCCGCGCACGTCGACGTGGCTCGTTCGTTTTCGTGGAGCGTCAACGTGTGCGGCCACAAAAAGTGGTTCCTGGTGCCGCCGAATAGGGCGAAATTTCTGCGACACAAAGATGGCAGCGGGCGGTTACTTCCCGACTTGAGACACTGTTTTGGTGTTGGCGGTGGTGGTGTGAATGGTGTTGCTGTGAATGGTGAGGATGGTGGCGGTGTTAATGCCCATACCACGCTTACTGACTTCCCAGACGCGCAATTCGCGAAGCCGCTGGTGGTGGAACAGCCGCCGGAGGCGCTTTTGTTCGGTAAGGGCCTTTCCCAATCACCACGTTCCGCCTCTGCGATTGCCCATACTCGTACCAGAAGGGAGCATTACCCTGACTGTTTACGTAATAAACGCTACGAGAGACTGACACCTTCTTTTTTATCGTATCAGTTCCGTCCTGTTGGCCGCACCAGGTGCACAACGTGACGGACTGCGTCAGCGTAAACCACAACTGGTTCAACGCGTGTTCGTTTGGGACGTCGGTTAAGTACTTGCGACGGGGCATGCGGCTGATACGACACGGGTTACTTGACGACGACGACCGGGAAGATGGGGTGCTGTGCCAGCAGTTGTTGCTGCGCACGTGCGGAATCAACCAACTGCAGCTCGCCGCGATTGGCGCGTGGGCGCTACGGCGGACCATGCGCGGCGCGCGGCGGCTGCGCAAAGCGCTTTCGGTGTTTGAGCGCAAGGGAACGTTGACGCCCGATGACAAAAAACGCGTGGAGCAGCTGTGTGAGCGCTTGGTGGTTTTGGGTACCGACTTTATGGGTCCCACGCAGGGAACCGCGTCGGGTGGGGCGTACGGGGGAACGCAGTCGTTGTTGCTGGAAACCAAAGGTACGTATCGCGACGACGACGACAACGACGACCCGGACGACGAAAGCGAGTTGGAACGGTGGGGTCCGGACGGGTTCGTGGACAAGTACTCCGTCTCGCCGTGGGACGAAAACCTGGATGACTTCGCCTCAATCGCCGCGGCTAACGTTAGGGCACACGACGCGTTCCTAAAGGTCACGGAAACGGCGTTTTTGGCGGGGGGTATTGATAAAACAGCCGCGAGGGAATTGTTGGACAAAGCGGTGGAATACGCGCAGGGACAGATGTAGGACAAACAGGCTCTGGAATACGCGCAGTGACAATAAACAGATAAACGTACCTCACGGCTCTCTCCACGAAATGGATTCGTCCGACTGGTACCACTCCACGGTTGATTGAATCCCGTCCCGTAAGCTCACCAGTGGTCGCCAGCCCAAAACCCTCTCCGCCTGGGAAACGTTTCCGAACGTACCGCCCACGTCACCCGGACGCCCCGGAAGGCGCGTCACGTCCTTCGGGTCGCCGCCGCACGCGGAGGTGACGATTTCGATCAAAGCCCGGAGCGAGGTGGCTTCGCCGGACGCGACGTTGACGGTTGCGAAACCGGAAAACGCGTCTTCGGTACTCCCAGTGGAGGTAATACATTTACCTTCAACAGAGGTAGTACCTCTACCTTCATCCCGACCTTCTTTTTTGTTTGTTCGGTGCATCGCGGCGAGCAACCCGCGCGCGACGTCGCCGACGTGCGCGTAGTCCCGCCACGAGGCATCGCCGTTGCCGAACATACACAGCGTTTTGCCATGTAAACTGGAGTTGATGAACCGAAACACGGCCATGTCAGGCCGGCCTCGCGGGCCGTACACGGTGAATATGCGGCACACGGTTACTGTGTTCAGGTTTTTTTTGTTCCCACTCCAAAACGAAAACGCAAACACCTCCGCCGATCGCTTCGACGCGGCGTACGGCGAGCGCGGTTCATTCGTGGAGTCGGTTTCGCGTGACGCCACCGGTGCGTCGCCGCCGCCAGCGACCAACGCGTCGCCGTACACGGACCCGGAGCTCCCGAGCACGAACGCCCTAACCCCGAACTCGCTCGCGACTTGCAGAAGCGCCGCCGTGGACGTGACGTTCGCGGTCACCGCGCCCGCCGCGTCGGTGAACGACGCCGCGATTCCCGAACGCGCGCCGAGGTGACACACGCGTTTTATTTTTAACTTTGGCGAGGTTCTTGAAGTGAAGGAAGTCTTATCAGTGTCTTCTCCATCCACCTTCCCATCCACCGTACCATTAATCGTAAACAAGCTCCTTACCTGCGTGACGTCCGAGACGTCCAAACGAACAAACGCGAGCGACGCGCCGATTGGTGCGTATTTTTTTGATGCTTCCTGGAGAGATTAACAAGAAAGTGTCAGTCTCGTATGGGCATTCAGTCGGCGGAATGTGGTAAATGGGAAATACTCACCTCCAGCACTTTCAAGTTCGCTTCTTTCCACGGAACCGGGTACGGACCGCCACTGTCGAAGTTATCCACCGCCACCACGGACGCGCCCTTGGACATCAAAAGCTCGCAAACGTGCGACCCGATGAATCCAACCGCGCCGGTTACCAGGTACGAACCGTCCGTGTCTATCGAGAATGGGTGGATCTCGATTTCGTTTTTCGCGGCGGAAGGCCGCGGAGGATGGCGTTTCGCGACCAGAGGTACGGCGTGCCAACGCGTCGTGGCCCTGCTTCGCGAGCACACGCGAGCCCCGAGTCTCGGCGCGCGCGCGTGGACAACCGCGGCAACCGACATGACGCGGCGCCGTGACCGGTGGAGTTGTGAGCAGAGACGGCGAGGGAAGCGAAATACCAGGGTGCCCACTCAGAGTCGTCCAAGAAAATTTATTGACAAACATTGTGTGTCAACCTCCCAGAGGACGAAAAACACTACTGAACCACGTGACTAGAAGAAGCACACTACCGTAAGAACCAGTTACTACACAGAACAACCACGTTTCTACAAGAACTACGTTACGACAAGAACCACACTACTAGAAAAGAACCACGTCGCGCACCGCGCGCTTCTTCACAGAAACCCGGCTTCCCACGATTTCTCCGACTCGGTTGCGACCCACATCCTGAACAGCGAGTCTTTGGTGCATCCCAGTTCCTGGAGGGTGGCGGTGCCAGTCAGGGCAAGCGCGGTTTCCACCCCACCGGGCGTCTTGGTAAACGCGCACTTAAGTTTTCCACGCACCGAAGACAACTCCGGGCGCTCCTCCGCGAGACTCTCCGCGAGCTGCGCAAGCGTGGCACCGAGGTGCACCCGCGGTAACACCACGGTTTCGCGCGTTTCGGTTTTGTTGCTCTTTGAAGACGATGCATTTGACCCCCAGGCAGTATGTCCATCAACGCAATCAACCACCACTCGGACCGAAAGGTACTCGAAATCGGCAAGCATACCTTGCAGAAAAGAAACCTGCTGCGTCAGCACCGTCGCGGTCGCCGCGTTCGCCTCGCCCACGCGCTGCACGCCGTGCCGGTCCGGGTGGTTCCGGATCGCCATCTTCTTCAGCGCCTTTTTTATTTTTGTCACGTCTCCGAGGTCGGTGTGTTCTAAACCTCCACCGCCATTTAATACACTGCCGCCCATGGCTTTGATGAACCCGGCGCACGATGCGGCGACGCAGAACGGCGAGCAGAACCGTGGGCGGCAGAAATCGCCCGCGGAAGGGCCCAACTTTTTCTGGTGCTCCGTCAGTCCGTCCCGCGGAACGTGCGTTTGCGGAAGCGAGTCGTGGCACGCGCGGCGCATCGCGGACCGCGCGTTTTCATACGCCGTGTTCGTGCTTACCGGGCCGTCAACACCCGTGGGGCTGGAGAGTGGCGAGGGCCGTCAACACCCGTGGGGCTGGAGAGTGGCGAGGTTTGCGCTCTCGGTGACTCGGACGGGGGTGGCGGTATAGGCGGCACGGGGGCGGGGGGCGGGGGAGGCGGGGGCGCGAACGGGCCGGCGCGTGGCGATCGTCCGGTCGCGTCTCCATGTACGCCGCCGTTGCCGCTCACCGTGAACCGTCCGAAATCAGCGAACGCGTCACTCGCAAAGGCTGGCGGGATTTGGTGCGCGGTCGTCGGCGAGTCGCGATCCGCGATTCCGCCCGGCGACGCGCGGCGCTCCGGCATCGGCACGTCCGCGTGTAACGACCCGCTCGATGAGCCGTTCGTCGCCGCGAACGATTCCCGCCGTTCCCTCGCCGTTCTCGCCGCCGCCCTGGCCTCTGTTGCTTCCGCCCGTGACCGCTCCACCGCCGCGTCCCTCGCGCGTTCCTCGTCACTCACCGCGTAGGCTCGGAGGGTCATCGAGGCGGGGGATGATTGGGGGGGGAGGTTTTTGCCCAAAACGCTCTCGAGCGACGCCTTGGGAATGTCGTCCACCGACCCGTCCGCGCCGAAACCGTTGAAGCCGTCGAAACCATCGAAACTGCCGCTATCACTCGCGCCGCTGTCAACCCTCGGCATCGCCCCACTCCCGACAACGTCGTCGAAGAAGTTTAACGGCGGGTCACCGCCGTTAAACGGTGGCGCCGAGGGTTCGTACGGGGAGGTAGTAGTAGTAGTAGTAGTAGTAGCAGTAGTACTATCACGGGTACCCATGGAGCCGAACAAAATCGGTACGCTCGACCCGGCGGGCGTGTTGTTTTTTTTGGAACTCGGCACGGGAAAGAACGGTTTCCGGATGTACGCCTTGGCGTACCCGTCCCGGAGGTGGTCCGTGTCGTCGTTCCCGCGGACTTTCGAGGTCGGCCGAGGGCGGTGGGATACCGGCGGTTGCGGCATCGTCTTTTCCTCTTTCTTTTCGTTGTACGGGGCGTTGGGGTACGCCGCTGTGTCAGGCGCTCCCGCGGACGACGCCGCTGCAACCGACGGAACCGGCGCGACGGGTGGTACCGTCGCCCCCGCCGCGGACAGTTTCCCCTCCAGTTTCCGTATCGTGTCATCCGTCTCGCTCGCCACTGCGTTGTTGCGTTCCAAATCCGCGGCGAGTGCGTCGAACGTGACCTTGCGTTGCAAGTGCTCGCCCTCCGCGTGCGCCAAAACCTCCTTCGCGAACTGAACCTTCATCGCAGTCCACTCCAACCACTTCCACGCTTCTTTTCCATCGCGCTCGATGACCACCCGGCGCTCCCGAAGCTGCATGCGCTCCACCTGCGCGATGTTGTGCTCCGCCTCTAGCACGTCCAGGGATGTCTGATGGGGGGGGGGGAGACGAGGGGGCGGAAACACGGGTCAGCGCGATGGGACAAGGAGACGATACGCAAACGAGCGCGCGTGAAACTCGCCAGGCTGTTTTGACGTTTCGTCGTGGTCGGGAAGGGGACACGAGCGGCGACGCACCATGATGGACACGAGATCCCACGCGTGGTCCTCGACCGCGCGAACTCGGCGGCCGACCGCCGAGATGCACGCGTGCGTACCGAGCGCGCGCCGCAGTGCGCCCTGGTGAACAGCTCGCCCCTCATCACGCGCGGCAAATTCGAGAGAGTGCTGAGAGAACAAAAGGCCGGTCCCTATTTTGCACAGATCGTGGCCGAATCCAGTCAAAACAGGCCGCGGCACGGCTTCGGTGGCAGACGTGACGCGCCCGTCACGGCTGCGGATCGATCGCGCCGTAATAAAAATGGGTCGCAGCGTATCCCCCCTGGCGTGCGCTTTGTGCGTGTTCGCCTTGATCGCATCGTGCGTGCCGTCAACCAACGCGTTCGCCATCGAGATCGCGTTCAACGAAACGGAGTGTTTTTCTAAGCAAATCGAGACCGCGCGCGATGTCGATGGGTCACTCAACCTGCCGTTCCGCGTCCTCGGCGCGTACGTAGTAAGCAAGGACCCGCATAAGTATTACGAAATGCAACGAGGCGAGCGTAACTTGGCGATCGTCAGCGTGGAGGTGACGCAGCCGGACGGCCAAGTGATTCACCGGGACAAGGATGGCAAGTCCAGGAACGAGTTCGACGTCGACGCCCATGGGGTGGGTACGTATTCCATCTGTTTCACCAACGCAGGCACGAAAGGCAAGAAAGCGTGGTTCCAGGCTCTGCCGCACCAAAAGAAACCGCAGGAGGTTTCCGCGTTCGTCCGGGTTCATTATTTTCAACCCGTGCACGATGACGACAGCGACGCGCAAAACGCGGAGATAGAAACTCTGCGCCAGCAGTCCCCGAAAAACACGAAAGGCGCCGACGCCGCGGTTCCTCGGAAAACGGAATCAACAACCAAGAAGGGCTCGAAAGAAAGCGCGAGCAAGGTTTTATCCACCGCGCACGCGAGCGACATAAACGTCCTCGCCCTGAACCTTCAAGACGAAGTCTCTTTGATGCGCCAAGAGCTTTTTTACCTGAAAGCGCGAGCGAGCAGGCACAAGAAAACCGCGGACAGCAACGCGCGCAGAACGCTTTGGTGGACCCTAGCCGAGGTGTGCACGCTTTGCGCTGTCGCGGGCGTACAGGTCAGCGCGGTGCGGTACTTCTTTAACAAAGACGAGCGCAAGGGCGGGAACGGCGGTCGCGGGCGAGCGCGCGGCGGAAACGCCGGCGTCGGTACGATGTACGGCGGCGGACCAGGCGGGTTCGGCGGGGGGGGCAGGCAGGGCGGCGGTTTCGGCGGGCAAGGCGGGAACTCGTTCACCACGCACGGGTCGTTTGGCGGCGCGTTCGCGGGAAACAACGGCCAGGGTTACGCCAACCAAGGGCAGCAGAGTTACGGCAATACCCACGACTCCACGGGCGGCGCGGGGCAAGGGTACGGGATGGGAAACAACCAAGGGCAGCAGTACGGACACGGCGCGGGCGGCGGCGGTTCAAGCCCCGGCGTTTTGCCGCCTCAAGCCGTGCCGGGCCAAGGTCACGGGTCGTACGCGTTTTCCGGGGGGCAGGCGGTCGGCGTCGGCGGCGGGTCGGTGTACACGGGAAACGACGGCGGGTTAAGGGGACGGCCGGGGTACCACTGATTTTCGTGGCTTTTCGGGGTGAACGCTTTGATTGTACTAAAAAATAAAGTAAATAAAGTTTCCTATCGTCCCGGCAGTACGGCGCTTTCCGGTGCTGCAACAATTCTTTTGTGTGGAAACAGGTGAGGCATGATTTCCGGAAGCTGGTGTATCGTGTCCACCGCGTGATCCGCGTCGTCGCACTCAAGTAACTCGCCCGTGTCCCGCGCGCGTCGCCCAACCAGAACCGTGTTCCACCCGCATCGTTTCGCCGCTTTCATGTTACTGGTGCTGTCGTCCAAAAATAAACACTCGTGCGGTTTTAACGTTGTGCCTGGTAGCGACGCGGTGTGTATTTTCATCGCATTCAAATACGCGTCGTCGTCGTGCTTCGTCGCCCACTGCACCGCGCGTACGTCTATTACGCCCTGGAACAAATCGCTAATTCCGAGCAGCTCCAGGCACCGCGTGGCGTGCGGCTTGGTTGACGCGGTGAACACCCACTTTGGGATGGTTGGGTCCAGGCTTAGCAGCATCGCGCGTAGCTCCGGGTCAGGCGTGATGTGCTCGCCCAAGGGGATGTCGTGCGCGTACTCAAGGTATTCCTCCACCCCCAACTCGTCGATCAAGTTTTCGCACTGCATGCCTCGCAAACACGTCCCCCACTTTTTGTAAAGCTCGTACGCCAAACCCGGGCGCATGCAAAGGCGGTCAGAACAGAAAGACTCGATCTTCGCCGTGAGCATCTGCGCCACGCGCCAGTTGTTTTTGTACAGGCAGTCGTCGCAGTCGAAGAAAATCACCGAGGGCATCGCGGGTTGCGCGTTTGTTGCGGCATCGGCTGCTTTTTCGGGTACCGCGGATTCCACCGCCGTTTTGGCCATCGTGCGATTCGCGGCGACGTACCCGCGGGGGCGAATTTTTTGTTTGTGTGACGGGCTTGTGCTTTTGCGTTGGGTAACACGAAACGGGACGCGCCACGCGACGCGCTGGGACATGTACCGAACCGAACGCGCGAGTGATGAGTGGGGACGGTACGCGGGGAAGCACGCGCTGCAGAGGTTTTGAAACATCACGATTTCGGTCGAAAAAGTCGTGAGTATGTCAATATTTCGCGCCTCATCACAATCCCCGCTAGTTCCACCAGAAGTTAACGCTAACACTAGGCGTCAGCGCCCGAACGTAGTGCCACATGCCGTGCGGAATGAACAGGCCGTCTCCTGGTTTCAAAATAGTTTCCGAAAACTGCGCGTTGGCGAACAAAGGGTGTTCCGTAAGATCTGGTCGCTCCACCGCAACGGCGCTTTTCGTAAACGTGTTCGCGTTGCCGCCGCGCGTGGGCGTCTCCGGGTAAAGGTTTTTAGTTTCACTGGAAGCGTATAGCCGGACGTATTTAAACCCGCAAGTCTGCACTAGTAGGTTGCTATACGGGTCCCGATGCAACGCGGTTTTCGTACCACCTGTACCTACCCAGAGGTTAACCGCGCCAGTCGCCGGCTTTAACTTTCCGAGCGCGTATTTAGGCACGGACACCGTTTTCGCCAAACAAGGCACCTGGTGGAACAAACAATGCTGGGACATGTACGCGACTCTTGTGGGGGCTGTTTTTGTTTTTATTTCCTTGCCATCGGTGGCTGTTTTTGGTTTATCAGTAGTCGTAGCAGTAGCTTGTTCTTCTGTATCAGTAGCCGCTTCCCGTTCTGTGTTCTTCGGCTTTTGACCATCCTCCCCATCCTCTGAACGCAACACGTACTCAGTAATAAAATCCCCGAGCGCCATTTCCGTCACCACCGACGGAAATTCGTCGCCGTGCCCGCCGAAGGTCACGGGCACGAGCCGGTCGTTTGCTGACTTAAAAAAAACGGAAACGTCGCGCCATTCGTCCAAACAAGACCACCCGCGTTTCTCGCACACCAGTCGGGTCAACACCACAGGTGCGTTTTGTTTGAAATAGGTCTCGTGAAACATCGCGGTTGACGTGTCGTCCGCGGCAATTGAAACAACGGACCGCGCTTGGTCGATCCGCGGCGCGTCGGACGGGACTTGAGTTGGAATTTCGGTCACTTCGTTGTTCCGCCGGTTCATGGCTCGGGTGGCCTTTTCGTTTCGCGAAAGAAATCCGCCTCCTTTTTTCTGTCTCGATTCCGCGACGCATTTCCTTTCCGCGACCAAAATCGCGCTGCCCAGCCAGTGCGGCACACCAGCTGGGTCACTCACAAGGCTCACCATCGCCAGCGCTTCAAGCGCGACGGACCCGAGGGAGTCGGCGACTGTCGTGGAATTTGTGGAGTTTTCGTTTTTGGTATTTTTGGTACCGCCGACGGCGACGACACATGCCGCGGCGATCCGAAACCCCAACGCCAAGACGTGCGAAAGTTGCCAGCACTCGTCTGGCCAGTTGCCGCTGTTTAGTTGTCGCGCGTGCGCGTCCGTGGTTTGTTCGGCGAACGTACCGACCGCGCCCCAGTCGAGTTCAACCGCCGCGCGCACCGTATCGAGAAGCGCGTCCGCCGCGGCACCGCCCTCGGGTTTGTGTTTGCGCAGCGCCGTGGCGACCGTGGGCGCGCGAGTCACCGCGTCCGCAATCAGTGCGTCAAAGAAGGTGTTGAGTGCCGGTGTCTCGCTTTCGGCATGACGCCACAACGCGCGCGCGCTCGCGAAACACGCGTCGTCGTACAACGACGCCTTGGGCGCGCCGAAACGAGAGGCATCGTTTTCGCCCACCGCCGGTCCCGAAACCGAAACGAAATCCCCCGACGAAGCCGACCGAGGTCGCTTGCTCGCCACGCCAGCCGCGGAATCAGTCGCCGCGTCGTCGTCGGACCCGAACAGCGCCCACGTGTCGTCGCCGCCCATGGTGGGAACTCCGCGCGGGGAAGACTGGCCGCACGTGGGCGATGACTGTAAACCCTGAACGAAACGATTACTGAAAGTACTCACTTTTAATCTTTAAACGACCACTGGATCACGGACGGACCACACTTCGTGCACGAACGCTGTCGTGTCGTGATCCGACGGACGCTTCCGAGGCTACCGACACAGCCTCTGTGAATAGTTGCGGCGATGCGATAGTCGCACGTGGTATGACGTGGAATCTACGGGATACCGTCGTACACGAGACGCGATGGGAGTGAAGCGATGCCCGCATGGAAAGGGGAAAGGCAACTGCATAGAGTGCAACCCGTGCCCTCACGGCAGGCTGAAACAGAGCTGCGCGGATTGCAACGCCTGCCCTCACGGCAAGCTGAAACTCGAGTGCGCGGAGTGCAACGCCTGCCCTCACGGCAAGCTGAAACGCAACTGCGCGGAGTGCAACGCCTGCCCTCACGGCAAGCTGAAACTCGAGTGCGGGGAGTGCAACGCCTGCCCTCACAGCAAGCTGAAACATGGCTGCGCGGAGTGCAACCCCTGCCCTCACGGCAAGCTGAAACAAAACTGCGCGGAATGCAACTCCTGCCCTCACGGGAAGCTGAAACACGGCTGCGCGGAGTGCAACCCCTGCCCCCACGGCAAGGTGAAAAAAGACTGCATGGCTTGCAACTCTTGCCCCCACGGCAAGCTGAAACAGAGCTGCGCGGCGTGCAACGCCTGCCCTCACGGCAAGCTGAAACGCAACTGCGGGGAGTGCAACGCCTGCCCTCACTGCAAGGTGAAACACGCCTGCGTAGAGTGCAACCCGTGCCCTCACGGCAGGCTGAAACAGAGCTGCGCGGAGTGCACCCCCTGCCCTCACGGCAAGGTGAAACTCAAGTGCGCGGAGTGCAACTCCTGCCCTCACGGCAAGCTGAAAAAGAACTGCGCGGCGTGCAAGAGACACTGTTACGACCGGATGACTTGATTGTCACACTCATAGAGAGCACTTGCGATTAATAGACTGAAAGGGACTGAACTAGAGGATACCTGTTGAGCACCTGTTACTAGCTAGACTGAAATAGACTTAAAGCTCGGGGACGTGTTTGTGATATTTTTACGTTACATTCGCGCCGCTTTGGTTAGTCGGTGTCTCCCGCCCGCTCCCCAATTATTAACACGGGGCCTCTTCTCGCGTTTCAGTTTTTGTACGGGAAGTAGATCCTCGGCGGCGTTGCGCCGTCGTCGAACCCGCCTTCGCCTCTTACTTTGTACCCCGCGGCGTCCGCTGCGGCGGAGGCGGCGGCGAAGGCGACCCCGGCGCCGACGCCGAGGCCCAAGCTTCGCCCCCGGATACCCACCACCTGGCCCGCCGCCAGGCCGCCGTACACGCCGTTCCAGAAATCCGTCTTCCCCCGAACGCTCTCCGTGGCGCACGAAACCCCCGAGTACAACCCACCCACCGCAGCGAACATCATACCCGCGCTGAACATCATCGACCCCGTTTTCGTCACCGCGGGCCAGCTCTGGTTGCGCATCACGGCGGGCGCATCCTGTGAAGGTTTTTTGTTTTTGGAAAAGGGTGGAAAGGGTTAGGTGCGAACTCGGGGGTGGAATCAGTGCTCATCGTGGTCCGTGGGCACACGCGTGTGTTGCGCTCGTGACGACGAAAGGTTTTACGCGTGAAACGTGTTGGCCTTTGCCCTACCTGCCACGTCGCGTTCAGCGCCCCGATCAACGATCCGAACCCGAACCCAGCCGCGGCCGAGGTGGCGAACCGGGACGTGCAGTCGTCAGACATGATACGATTTTTTGACACCGTGAAGAGGCAACGACTCGCGACGGATGCGGTGGGTTTCCCACGTAGACGTGAAGTGTACTCGCGGAAACGCGGAACGAACTCGGGTGGCGACCGCGAGACGTTTAAGTCACGAACGTGGAACACACGGACGAGGACGTGCGTGCGCGCCGCGGTGTGCTTGCGCGGATCGGTACGGGAAGAAGCTCGTTTTGACTCGTCCAGCAGACTGTTTGCCCATACAAGTATAGCTATACTTCGTGATTTTGCGGGATTTTGCTTCGCGACGCGAAACGCCGAAAATCCTCCCTTGACCGCCAGAGTGAGGCGCACCCTCCGGTGGCGCCATGCCGTCAGGGTCGTGGCGCGCTACGTCCCGGTCGATGGGTGGCGGCGGGTTGGTCGCTGTGGAGCGCGGTGGGCTTGGTCTGGGCGGTTCCCTGGGCAACACCGCGTTTCTGGTGAAATCAGGGGACGCGACGACCGCGACTGCGCAGCTTCACGCGACGACGCTTGTCACCGCCCGCGGTGGCTTCGTAGCCGTGGCGCTCGGTAAACCGAAAGCGCCGAGAGTTGATGACCGCAAAGCCGGAGCGCATGGCCGGGTAACCCCCCCCGGGCTGAGTGTTTCGGTGCGAGGCACGGCACCCGGTCCGACCGGAACCGGGTTGACATCCTTCGTGAAACCGAAACCACCACCCACCGAGGAGGAGAGCGACCTGCGACCCGGGGACGACGAGGACGGTTTTTACAGGAACGACGAACCAATTGCACAGCGCAAAGCGCGGTGGGCCGCGGACGCGCGGGAAGCCGCGGGGGTGCGGGCGTTGGAGCGCGCCGCGCGTGGGTCTCCTCCCTGGGGTGCCGTGTCGATTGAAGGTGAGGGTGGTGTCGGGCGAGACGGGGATGGCGACAACGCCCGGCGAGGCGCGCGCGGCGGGAAGCTTCCCGAAAGCGTCGTCGCCCTGGCCTGGCGTTTGAAAGCCGTCGGGGGTAACCACCACCGAGGCTTGGGGTATCACTACGGAAGGGAGGACTTACCGACCGCGTTTAGGGAGTTGGCACCGTTTCCGTGGCCGAAACACTGGCGAGTGAGTGACGAGTCCGACGTTTCGGCATCGGGTGAACACAAAGCCGAAACCCGAAACGATGAGGCGAGCGCGGAGACCAAACGCCGAGTCGACGCCAAGGTCACGAAGCGGTTCTTAAAATTCTGCGACCAACAGAACGACCCGGAGTTCAGCGCGTGGGAAACGCACACTACGCGGGATTCGCGGTGGGACGCAAGGGGCAAGTCGCCGGGCCCGAAACCGACGTTCATGCCGGCGTTCAAAAAAAAAAACGCGAAACGATGAGCGATTTCGGTCAGACGCGACTCGCGGCGCGCCTTAGCAAATATTTCTAGACTATCCAAACTAGCAACTAAACTAACTGTACCTTCATTCCTGGTACCTTCATTCCTGGTAACCCCGGTGCCTTACCCCTGATACCCCTACTCGATAACTCGGCGAAGCGCGTCGGCGACGTACTGCAGAAGCGAGTTGGTATTTTGATCAAGACGCGCTTCGAGCGTAGCCGATACCTTTTCGAGCAGTTTTTCCTCAAACGCTTTGAACCGCAGCGCGTCACATACATCCCACTCCTGGACGAAAACACGCGCAGCCGCGAAGTAACCAAGCAACACCACAGCACCTTTTTCACTCAAAAGCAACGCGAACACCGTGTCGCAATCCCAACTCAGCTCAACGCACAGCGCTAAAAACGTTTGGCTCGGACTCGGAACGTGAAAGTCTTCGTTCGTCGGACGTTCGGCATCCTCGCGTTTCTCCGCGAATTGCAGCACGCACTCCAGGAAATCAACCAAACGATCGTCCTCGCCGACGAACACGTTGACAAGAAATTGCATCGTGTGCGGGTCACTCGGTAGGTCCGCGAAACGCCCAGCCTTGAAAAACAACAACCAGGCGCGCCGAAACGAGGACGAAGTGTTGTGTTGCGTCGATTCCGAAAACGGTCCGCCGTCGGTTTCGGTTTCCGTCCGCGGCAATCGAAGCGCGCCCGCCGCCGCCAGCGCGTCTAGAGTTTCTTTTGGCGGCGATTTGAAAAGTTTCTCAAGCGCTACAAACGACGCGTGCTTGTAGTACCCTGGAGTGCCGTGGGACCAAGAAAAGGCTTGCGCGGTGAGGTCGACGACGGCGCGGGACGTCGTCGCGGCGTCGACGCGTTTTTTTTTTTCGTCCCCAAACACGACCGACGCGCGCGCCGCGACGGCGAGTCGAAGCGCCGCCGCTTTCCACAGGAACACGGCATCGTGATAGCTCGTGTCGGTACCGGCAAGTCGCTCAGGCACCGGCGTTGCCGCGGCACGACGCATCACGTCGTCGAGTTTCAGGGACACACAATTCGTAACGATGCCAGCCGTTCTTGTTTGCGGCGAATAGTTTGACGAGCTCGTCAACACTTTACGCACCTCTCGAACCACAATCGCGGTCTCTCGTTTCAACGCCCCGCGCAGTATACTCGCGGCTCGCGCGGCTGCCCTCGGGACGCTCTGCACGACGAGCCGTACCCGTTTGCGTTTGCGGTCTTCCCTGGAAGCGCATTCGCCGCGCGCGACGTCCAGGAGCAGGTCGACGACATCGAACAGGGTGTCTTGAGACGACCCGCGAATTGTGTTTTGTGGGTCGAAGAAGGTTTCAAGCACGTCCGATGCGGAAAACGCGACGAGCGTGTTTCCGTGAGCGAGATCCAGACACGCAGCTTTGAGACCTGCGTAGAAGCGCATGGGATTAACACGTTTTGCGTCTCGAAAGTCGGCGGCCAACGCGGCGTGCGCCAGCATCACGGCATCGTCCATCACCCACCGTCCATCACCCATCGTGATGCGCGCTGCGATGTGATGTCTTTATCCCGACTCTCGCTCGTTTTCGCCCCGAAAATTATCGGACGAGCCGTTTCAAGTTGGTTCCCCACTCTTGGTCTCGCGACGACGCGTGAGCGTCGTGCGTTTCGGGGAGGGAGGGACGCGGCCCCGCGCTTACAATGCTCCTCGCGAAGATCTGCGCTCTGCTCGAGCGCGAGGCTGAGGAGAAAGCTGCTGCTGAGACGCAGGCGCCTGGACCAAAGCCGACGAAAAAACGATGGCAGGAGATTGAAGAAAGGAACGAGACAGCACTGCATGGATGGCGCAAGGTACGCATCGCGGGCTTGAAAGAAGCCGCGCGAAGACGCGGGTTGCTTGGTGTTGGCTTTCGAAACGTACCTGACGGTCCGGTACGGCGGCTCCGAGGCCACGACGGGGCTGTGCTGTGCGCCGCCCTGATGTCCGATGGGCAGAAATTAATCACGGGAGGCGCCGACGGCGCCGTGCGGGTTTGGCGACTTCCGCGGGACGACGAAGGTGGGTATACCCATCGTACAAATGCCAACCACTGTTTGCGTACCACGCAAGCCCACGCCGGGGCGGTACATGCCATGTGTGTGTCAAAACCAAGCGACAGTACTACGGGTACTGCTACTAGTACTAACACTACTCAGAGCGTTACCAACGACGATTCAAACACCGTGAAACTCTTCACAGCCGGCGCCGACAACGCGGTGAAGGTTTGGGAGTTGCGTGATGACGAAATGTGTTTGTTACACGTCATGACCCACGTTGCAGAGGAGGACAGGCGGAGTCGTGGTTTATCCACGGATGCTTCTGGTGATGAAGATAAACAATCAAGAGGCCGCGGGGCGTACGGCGCCGCATTTTCGCGCGGCGCAAAGGTTTACGGCTTGGCGGTGAGCGAAGACGGCCGGCGTTGTTTCGCGGGTGGCACGGACCGGAACTTGAAAGTGTGGGACATCGCCACCGGGACGTTGAGGGTCGCGCTCGCCGGCCACGACGGCCCGGTTGGCGCGCTCGCGAGGTTCCACCACTCGCGGACGCGAATACTCACCGGCAGCGGCGACGGCTTCGTACGTGCTTGGAACCTGTCCGGCTCAGGCGCGTGCGAGGCGCGGTTTCCGGGGCACTCCGGGGCGGTGTTGGCGATAGCGGTTTCGTCGGATGACAGCCGGTTCTTTTCGTGCGGCTCGGAAGGGTGTGTCATGGGGTGGCGCGCGAGTTGGCGCGAAAACGTGGAGGGTTCCTTTTCCGCGTACACGATGTTTTGCATTCAACACGCGCACCGAGGGAACGTAGTGCGAAGCATCACTTGCACCAAAGGAACGGGGGGCGAGGACCAAGGCACGTTGTTCACCGCGGGCGAAGACGGGTGTGTCAAGGCGTGGCGAGCAGAGGACGGGACGTACAAGTGCGCGCTGATTGGGCACGACGACTGGGTCACGGGGGTGACTGTTTGCGCGTACGGGAAGACCCTTTGTAGCGCCTCGCACGACGGCTCGGTCATCGTGTGGAGCGTGGGGAAGCTCGTGCGACTGGAAAAAACGCAAAGGGACGTGGTCCAGGGGTTTTTAGCCACGATAGGGAAGTAGTGCTTGGAGAAAGCACTAGGTAGAA
>Ga0209192_10000117_pt1 | contig 95412 bp, 97 predicted proteins | sample ArcticOcean_MG_C_11_FD_187433 | JGI IMG/M metagenome (GOLD analysis project Ga0209192, IMG submission 187433) | Marine microbial communities from western Arctic Ocean - ArcticOcean_MG_CB2_154 (SPAdes) (version 2) | ecosystem: Environmental > Aquatic > Marine > Oceanic | place: Arctic Ocean... | reverse complement strand
TTATTTTGTCGTAGTTGGCGGCGTGTTGGTCTTGGCTGCTAGTGTCCAAACATCACTACCCGAACGGCGTAAAGAATCTGCGATTTTACGAACTCTTGGGGGCTCTGATCGGTTGCTTTCTCAGTCTCAGTGGGCAGAGTTTTTGACGTTGGGAGTTTTGAGTGGATTGTTGGCCGCCGCTGGTACTGAATTATTAGGGTGGCTTGTTTATACTCATATTTTTAATTTGCAATGGCAAAGTCTGTGGATGATTTGGGTCCTTTTGCCAATTACTAATGGGCTCGTTGTGGGTACGATTGGTCGTTGGTCGGCCAAAGAAGCTCGACGCTTGCCGCCAGCTCAATTACTCAAGATTGCTGAAACATAGGATTCGTTTGTGGGACGTTATGCACCTTTGATTCTCGCCGCTTTATTGTCTGGCCTAGTAGCTTGGCCCTTTGTTAGAAATCTGACAGGGACTGAGAATCAAGGTATGCCAGGTGTTCAAATAGGTGGACATTTTGCGCTGCAGACGGTGTCAGGCATTGTCGATACAAAAACCATTGATCGTGATGTATTCCTGATTTATTTCGGGTATACATATTGTCCCGATGTTTGCCCTACTGAACTTGCACGGATGGTTCAAGTGATAAAGGGTTTGGGCGGCGATGGGAACCGGGTAAAAGGTATTTTTGTAACCGTAGATCCAAAGCGAGACACAGTTGATGCCGTTACGGCGTATGTTCGTGCATTTGATTCCGATTTGATTGGGATGACAGGTGACGAGGGATCGGTTCGCCGAGTGATGGCTCAATATCAGGTATATGCGAAGAAAGTTGGTGATGATGAGACTAATTATTTAGTTGATCATATCTCACGAATTTATGTTGTTAATCGAGAAGCGCAATTGATGGCTTTATTTGCAATGGATACCGATATTTCAGCAATGATCGAAAAAATTCGTTCGATTCTTTGATTGGATCATTGCTTACTATGTAATCGCGACGATCGTCGTATAGGGCGCATCTATAAGATCCGTGACACTTTAGGCCATAAGTTTAATTTGGGAAGGAGTATCCATGACTGATTCCAATCTGTATCCCGTAAAACCGGAGATCGCAGCAGATGCTTGGGTAAACGAAGATGATTACTTCGCTATGTATAAGCAGTCTATTGAACATTCTGATCTGTTTTGGAAAGAGCAAGCCAAGCGCCTGGAGTGGATGACCTTTCCGACACGTATAAAAGATACGTCGTTTGCGTTAGGTAAGGTGGATATTCGTTGGTACGAAGACGGGGTATTGAACGTGGCGGTCAATTGTCTGGATCGTCACCTCCAGAGTCGAGGGGATCAGACCGCCATTATCTGGGAAGGTGATGATCCAGAATCCGACGAGCACATCACTTATCGCGATTTATATGAGCGTGTGTGCTGTTTTGCTAACGCACTTCGAGACCAGGGTATTGCAAAGGGTGACGTCGTGACCCTTTACATGCCGATGATTCCTGAAGCAGCAGTGGCCATGCTTGCTTGCGCTCGTGTGGGAGCCGTTCACTCAATCGTTTTTGGTGGTTTCTCCCCCGATGCTCTAGCTGTACGTGTTGAGGAATCGGATTCGAAAATGATTATCACTGCGGATGAGGGTCGTCGTGGTGGTAAGACTGTGCCACTGAAAGCCAACGTTGATAGGGCAATGGAGCTTGATGCTTGCCGGGCAGTTGAGAGAGTTGTTGTGGTGAAATGTACAGGCGGTAATGTTCCGATGCTTGGCAAGGATGTTTGGTATCACGATATCTGTGCTGGCCAGCCTGCCAATTGTGTGCCCGAACCGATGAATGCCGAAGACCCGCTATTCATTCTTTATACATCTGGATCTACCGGTAAACCGAAGGGCCTCAAGCACACTACTGGAGGTTATTTAGTCTACGCGTCGCTCACCCATCAGTATGTCTTTGACTACAAAGACGGTGACGTATATTGGTGTACGGCAGATGTGGGTTGGATTACTGGGCATTCTTATATTGTATACGGTCCACTTGCCAATGGTGCGGTAACACTCATGTTCGAAGGAGTGCCGACCTACCCGGATGTTTCACGCTTCGGCCGTGTGATTGAGAAGCATAAGGTTAACCAGTTCTACACTGCACCGACGGCAATCCGCGCTCTTATGGCGAAAGGCCCAGGGGTTTTAGGCGACTCAGATTTGTCATCACTTCGCATTCTTGGCTCGGTTGGGGAGCCTATCAATCCAGAGGCCTGGGAGTGGTACTCTAAGAATGTAGGAAATGATAATTGCCCAATTGTTGACACCTGGTGGCAGACAGAGACGGGTGGCGTAATGATTGTGCCTTTGCCTGGTGCAACCTCAGCAAAGCCAGGGTCTGCTGCTCGGCCATTCTTCGGTGTGCAACCAGGAATTGTAGATAGTGACGGAAATATTCTTGACGGGGTAGCCGAGGGTAATTTAGTCATACTTGATTCATGGCCGGCTCAAGGGCGCAGCTGCTGGGGAGATCATGAACGCTTTGAACAAACATATTTTTCAACCTTTGCGAACCTTTACTTCACAGGCGACGGGGCTCGTCGCGATGAAGATGGTTATTATTGGATTACCGGTCGCGTAGACGATGTATTGAATGTATCAGGGCACAGAATGGGAACAGCTGAAATTGAATCAGCCATGGTGTCGCATATGGCTGTGGCAGAGGCCGCGGTAGTTGGTTATCCGCACAAGATTAAGGGTGAGGGAATTTATGTGTATGTGACTTTGCAGGATGGTTTTGAGCCTACCGAGGAATTGCGAGTGGCACTTCGTAATCACGTACGTTCTGAAATTGGGCCGATTGCATCACCTGATTTTATTCAGTGGGCGCCAGGTCTTCCAAAAACACGTTCTGGCAAAATTATGCGGCGGATTCTTAGGAAGATAGCGGCAAATGATTATGGTGCACTTGGAGACACGTCAACATTGGCTGATCCATCAGTCGTGGATGAACTGATCGATAATAGGATGAATCGTTAATCGGGTGGATTTTCTAAATACGCTTGGGGCGAGCACTTTGTGGGTATTTCTGCCTTATATTGTGAACAATAATTCTATTTTTTCCTCTCTTCATCAAAGTTTTGCTATTGTAAGAATATTATTTGTAATGGATCTACAATATGCATCAATGCAAGATCGTGATCGCGGATGATCATCCCTTGTTCCGTGCGGCTTTAAAGCAGGCGGTTACCAAGGCTACTCAGCAGGTTGAAATTGTTGAGGTATGTTCAATGAGTGAACTGCAGGATGCTGCTTCGGATCACCGTGATGCTGATTTGGTATTGTTAGATTTGACTATGCCAGGAGCCAGCGGCTTTTCTGGTTTGGTGTATTTAAAAGGGCAATCACCGGAAATGCCCGTTGTTGTTGTCTCTGGCAATGAAGATCATAGCGTTATAAAACGGTCGCTTGAGTATGGTGCGCTTGGATTTATCCCAAAAAGTGTGTCATTGGAGCTAATGGTTGAGGCAATTCAGGCGGCGCTTGAGGGCGATGTTTGGATCCCCGAAGGTGTTAATTTAGAGATACCTGCTGTTAATGATAAAGAGGCAAAGATTGCTGAGGGCATAGCCTCTTTGACGCCCCAACAATTTCGTGTGTTGGTTATGCTTATGCAAGGACTGTTAAACAAGCAAATTGCCTACGAACTTGATGTTAGCGAAGCTACCATCAAAGCTCATGTCACTGCAATTTTGAGAAAACTTGGGGTGCACTCACGTACCCAAGCGGTCATTGCAGCTCGGTCATTGGATGTTGACTCATTGTTGTCCAACTGAATTGTGATGGGGATCCCAGCCACCCAAATCTCGCCATCGATTGACGATCGCACAAAATAGCTTGGCGGTCAGTAGTGCGTCATAGCGCGCTGAGTGCGCTTCTTCATGATCAAATGGAAGTCCGGCAGCATCACAGGCCCTGGCCAACACAGTCTGGCCATAGGCAAGGCCGCCAAGTGTTGCTGTATCAAAGCAAGAAAATGGATGAAAGGGTATCCGCTTGATTTCGGTGCGTTTGATTGCCTGATTTAAAAACCCAAGATCGAAGTGGGCGTTGTGCCCAACCAATACTGCTCGATTACATCCGTGATGTTTTATGGCGTCGCGGATCGGTTTGAAGATCCTGCTCAGAGCGTCTTTTTCATCTTCAGCCATCCTTAAAGGATGGTAGGGATCGATCCCAGTGAATGCGAGTGCAGCAGGCTCTAAGTTCCCGCCTTCGAAGGGATTGATATGGGCATTAAGCTGATCTTGTATGAATAATGTGCCGTCATCATCCATGTCAAGAATGACCATGGAAACTTCTAAAAGTGCATCGGTTTCACATTTGAAACCACCAGTTTCAAGGTCTACGACAACGGGGAGGAAACCGCGAAAACGCTGACCAAGACGCGTTTTCTTTTTCGGTTTGCTTTTGTTGGTTGCCCCATCCTCATCTGTGATCGCTTCTGGTTCAATCATTGAAGTCTCCACATAATTGCTTCCCCACCTCTTATTGGCCGTAATTCAGTGTTCCCAAACGGTAATAGGTCCGGAATATTACTTTCTTCTTTAATCAGGGTAATCGTGCCGGAGTTGAGTGGCAGTCTATAAAAAATTGGGCCAAATTCGCTGGCAAATCCCTCTAGTCGATGGAGGGCATCGGCGGCTTCAAAAACTTCTGCGTATAACGGCAATGCATAGGGAGCACTGTAGCATCCAGCGCACCCGCAGGCAGATTCTTTGTCGTCAATTGTATGAGGGGCGGAGTCTGTGCCAAGAAAAAATTGGGAGGATCCTGATGTGGCTGCTTGAAGTAGCGCTTCTTGGTGCAGCCGACGTTTTAATATTGGTAGGCAGTAGAGATGCGGTCGAATACCTCCTGAAAGCATGTCGTTACGATCGTAGATAAGGTGATGCGCTGTAATCGTCGCGCCCATTCCTGAATGTTCTCGAACAAAGTCTACTGATTCTTTCGTGGTGATGTGCTCAAGCACAATTTTGAGTTCAGGTACTCTTTTCATTAACGGATGAAGAATTTGTTCCAAAAACACTGCTTCTCGGTCAAAGATATCGACGGAGGGGTCGGTAACTTCTCCATGAACCAGGAGTGGAACTTTGTATTCACTCATGGCCTCAAGTGTTGCCATAACGCCATCTAGATTCACAATTCCGGCGTCAGAGTTAGTGGTCGCGCCCTTGGGGTATAGTTTTACTGCCTTGATAAAATTAGTGTTAGCTAATTCAGCAATGGTTTTAGGCAATACTTTTGGAGTGAGATAGAGCGTCATTAGAGGCTCAAAACCCAAGTGACTTGGGACTTCAGCTAAAATCCTATGGCGATATGCTGCGGCAGATTCCACCGTTTCGATTGGTGGCTTTAAGTTTGGCATGACAATGGCCCTGGCAAACGTTTTGGCCGTGTCTAGAACTGTGGTGGCCAGGAAGTCGCCGTCACGCAAATGGAGATGCCAGTCGTCGGGTTGTCTAATTGTTAGCTGCACAAACGGGTCCTTTTATTCGGCTGTAGAATAGATGAAAAACGACTGGTATTCACGCCTTTGCGCTGTAGAACTCTGTTTCACGCGCAGCCTCTGCTATTATTCTTCAATTAATTTTCAATGGTTTCTCGTAGGATTTACGCTCAATGTCTGAGATTAATAAAGTCGTATTGGCATATTCTGGCGGATTAGACACTAGTGTGATTGTTCGCTGGTTGCAGGAAACGTATGACTGTGAAGTAGTAACGTTCACTGCAGACCTTGGTCAAGGTGAAGAAGTAGAGCCAGCTCGAGCGAAGGCAGAAATCCTTGGCGTGAAAGAAATTTACATTGAAGACTTACGGGAAGAGTTCGTTTCGGATTTCGTGTTTCCAATGTTTCGCGCGAATACAGTATATGAAGGCGAGTATCTGCTTGGAACATCGATCGCACGTCCGCTCATTGCTAAGCGTTTAATCGAAATCGCTGAGCAAACTGGGGCAGACGCGATTAGTCATGGAGCAACGGGGAAAGGTAATGATCAAGTCCGTTTTGAATTGGGCGCCTATGCGTTGAATCCCTCGGTTCAGGTGATCGCGCCATGGCGCGAGTGGGACCTTACATCTCGCGAGACTTTACTTCGCTACTGTGAAGCTCGAAATATTCCCGTAGAACAAAAACGGGGCGCGAAATCACCTTATTCGATGGATGCCAATCTTCTGCACATTAGTTACGAGGGTGCTGTTCTTGAAGATCCCTGGGCGGCTCCGGAAGAAACGATGTGGCGTTGGTCGGTCTCGCCCGAAATGGCACCAGATTTGGCTGAAGAGGTCGTGCTGGGATATGCAAATGGCGATCCAGTTAGCATTAACGGGAAAACTTTGTCGCCTGCCAACTTGCTAGCACAGTTGAATTTACTTGGTGGAAAGCACGGAATTGGACGTTTAGATATTGTTGAAAACCGCTATGTCGGGATGAAGTCTCGCGGATGTTATGAAACGCCGGGTGGAACAATTATGTTAAAGGCTCGTCGAGCGCTTGAATCCATTACTTTAGATCGCGAAGTAGCTCATTTTAAAGACAGCTTAATTTCGCGGTACGCGGACTTGATTTATAACGGTTATTGGTGGTCACCTGAGCGTAAAATGATTCAAACCGCAATTGATGAGTCTCAGTCTGTTGTTAACGGTGATGTCCGTTTGAAGCTTTACAAAGGCACTGTATTTGTGACTGGTCGTCGTTCTGAGCAGTCGTTATTCGATGAGGCAATTGCGACCTTCGAGGATGATGCTGGTGCGTACGATCAGAAAGATGCAGAAGGGTTTATTAAGCTTAATGCTTTGCGTTTGCGAACCGCAGCACGCAAAGGTCGCTCATTGCGTTAGGTTTTGGCTTTGTATTCGCAAAGGTCGGAAATTAAACATCTGACACATTCTGGTTTTCTTGCTTTGCAAACATAGCGTCCGTGAAGAATTAACCAGTGATGTGCGTCCTTTAGAAATGCTCTGGGGATCAAGCGCACCAGTCGATCCTCGACTTCTCTAACATTTTTTCCGGCAGCAATCCGAGTTCGATTGGCGATGCGGAAAATGTGAGTGTCGACTGCCATAGTAGGTTCGCCGAAAGCTGTATTGAGAACTACGTTGGCTGTTTTACGGCCGACTCCCGGCAGTGCTTCTAATGATTCGCGATCTCTTGGTATCTCACCGTTATGCTTTTCAATTAGTAAAGAGCAGGTTCTGATTACATTCTCAGCCTTTGAATTATATAGACCGATGGTTTTGATACATGATTTCACTTTATCAATGCCCATGGTTAATAACGCTTCCGGAGTATTGGCTTGCGGGAAAAGTTTACGAGTTGCGAGATTGACGGAAACATCCGTTGCTTGCGCGGAAAGTATGACCGCAATCAATAATTCAAACGGTGAGTTCCAATAAAGTTCGGTGGTTGGGTGTGGATTCTGCTCTTGTAGTCGGCGAAAAATTTCAGTTCGGATATCTTTGTTCACAGAATATCTCCGGTCGTTCTTACTCGACGTTCTGTGTGATCGTTTTGGTTGGTTGTTTGATGTCGATTCTTAACCCACTCGGTTAGAGCGCGATGCAAAGCGACCAGCAATCCCAGCGAAATGAAAGCGCCAGGTGGAAGAGCAGCTAGGATCAATGTACTGGATAATAATTCGCGAAGACCTCCTAAAGCGATGAGAACGAGAAAGAAACCAACTCCCTGTGCCGCGCCATCTAGTGTACTTATCCATACGGATTCTCGACGTGCCAGTGCTTCGGCTCTGCTTAGGATTAAGCAATTAGTAACGATTAAGGGTAAAAAAATTCCGAGAGATTGGTATAGGGGGTAGTGCAGAGCCTGGACTAAAAGCTCCGCGCAGGTGGTAAGCGCTGCAATTATGAGTACAAATACGGGCAGTCGAATAGCGTCTGGCACCAACGAGCGAATTAAACTGATCGATGCATTGGATAAGATTAATACAAAGATTGTAGCAAGACCAAGGCCCACAGCGTTTTCGAGAGTATTTGAAATTGCTAGTAGCGGACATAATCCGAGGAGTTGCACTAGGCCTGGATTTTGTGACCAAAGGCCATTTAACAAGATGGTTTTATAGTTCATGGCACAATCCCTAGCGCGTTAGGATATTCATCTAAATAGCGGAGGGTCTCCGCGAGTGCATTAATTACTGCGCGAGGTGTGATCGTTGCGCCGGTGAAAGCGTCAAATTGACCCCCGTCTTTAGTAATGGCCCAGAGCTCTGGCGTGATTGAGGCATAACTCATTCCATTAAACTGTAAAATCCAGTTTGTTTTGTCAGCATCAATCTTATCACCGAGACCGGGTGTTTCTCTGTGCTCAATCACTCGAAAGCCAGCGATTTTTTGATTTCGATCGAGGGCGAGCAGCATTTTTATAGGACCGTTATAGCCTTGATCCGTTGAGACTGGAATGATGACGCCCTCAGTCCTTGAATTTGCCTGGATCCGAGTAACTAGTAACGGGCTGATGAGTGATGAGGGGTAAGAGCCGGGTAAGGCCGTTAGTACCGCATGACCGATATGTGCATCAGACAGCAATGGTTCTGCTAGATCATGCAGGGCGTTAAGCCTCGCAGATTCTCTCGCCGCTTTGATCGCGGGTGCTGTTGAGACGTAAATAATGCCTACAAAAATACTTGTGATGACCCCGAAAAGAGTCAAGCGCCAGGCCATGATTTGCCTCCGGCGCCCTTGATGGCCGAGTTTCGCCCAAGAATTCTTGGGCGTGTGTAATGATCAATCATTGGTGCTGCAAAGTTCATAAGAAGTACTGAGAAGGCGATTGCGTCTGGATACTGGCCATAGGTGCGAATTGAATAAGTGAGAATGCCAACTCCGATTGCAAACCAGATTCTTCCTTTTGAACTGGTGGCTCCTGATACCGGATCAGTGAGGATGAAGAAGGCTGAAAAGACGGCGGCGCCGGCAAAAAGGTGAACTGAGACGGGGGTGCTAGTGTCAGGATCTATTGCAAAAAAGCTAGAAATTAAAATTAATGCGCCCAGAAATCCAACAGGAATATGCCAAGAAATGATCTTTTGATGAATTAGGAAAAGGCCACCCAATAAATAGGCTAAAGCAGTCCACTCAGCGCCGGCGATTAATCCTAACTTACTCCTTTCGAATAGTGGATAAGTGGCAATTTCAGAGGCAGTCATTCCTGCGAATTCGTTGCGGTAGAGACCTAACGCTGTCGCTCCAGTGTGTGCGTCGGACGAACTGCCAAGGAATGCCAAAATGGCATCAGCGAGCAGTGGTGGATTAAGTGGGTCCACCCAAAGTGTGGTCATTGCGACAGGCGCGGATACGAGCATGATTGCATAACCAAGCATGGCTGGATTTAGAGGATTTTGACCTAGACCACCGTATAGGTGTTTACCGAGGCCGACGGCGGAAACTGTCGCAAACATCGTTAACCACCAGGGTGCGGCTTGAGGCAGCGAGAGTGCAAGCAGGCAGGCTGTTAGTAGGGCAGAGTGATCTCTCAGTCTTGGCGCGATGGACCGACCACGCATGGCAAGACAGAGGCCTTCTGTTGTCCAAGCGGTAATAATCGCCATGACTAGATTCAGTAGCACGCCGGCACCAAAAACCCAGGTTGCTGTTATTGCACCCGGCACTAAGCTAAGTACGACGAGCCCCATCATATTTTTTGTTGTGGTCATGGGTTCGGTAATTTGCATTAGGGTGTATTCTTTTCCCGAAGTTTTCGTGCTTTGACGAGTGCATCAGTGGTTTGTTCGCGTCGAGCAGCTCTTTTCGATGCGTCCTCTTGAGCCAACCGATCTAATCTCATTGTTCTTGCTTCAAAGCGAATTCGTGCTGACGCTGCAACCTGTTTATTGCGCGTGGCTTCGCGGTTTTGGAATCGGCCCAGACGAAACCATTCTGCGAGTGGGATGTGACTGGGGCAGACGTTGTTACATGCGGCACATTCGATGCAGTCGTCTAAGCCTTCGTGCTGCGCACGCTCAAGATTATCATTACTGAGGGCCAAATAGAGTTGTTGAGGCTGCAATTGGACGGGACAAGCTACAGCGCAATAACCACAGCGAATACATGGGTCTATCGAGTATTTTTTGATGGAATTTGCTAGTAGGCAATTGCTCATTTTTGTTATACCAGCATCAAGTGCTGTTGAGTTGAACCCCATCATTGGACCACCAACGGTAATATCTGTAATGCAATCAAATTTTGCCTCAGCAGACGTCAGTAAATGACGAATAGGTGTGCCGATTGGCGCGATTACGTTTCGGGGCCGGCCAATATATTCGCCTGTGATGGTTATAATCCGGTCGGTGGTTGGTTTCCCGTCTAGTGCTCGAGCAAGGGCGGCAAGAGTCCCTGGATTGTGTACCAGAATTCCTAAGTCAACTGGACGTAAGCCACTAGGTAACTCAACACCAAGTGTGAGCCAGACGAGCTGTCGTTCGCCTCCGGATGGGTATTTGGTTTCTATCACCACGATTTCGAAGGAATGATCAGCCTGAGAGTCTAATATAGTTTTCTTGATTTGATGCAGCGCGGCCGGCTTATTGTCCTCAATACCTATGACAATAGTCTTTACATTGAGTGCGCTTGCGAGCACGCAGGCCCCTTGAATCATCGAAAGCGTATCGATCTGCATTACCGTATCATCTGCCGTGAGATACGGTTCGCATTCTGCCCCATTGATGATTAGTGTGTGGACTTTCTCTTCCCATTTCTTGTGACTTGGGAATCCAGCCCCGCCAAGGCCAAGAATGCCAGCCGCCCTGGCTCGCTCTTTGATCTCGCTTATATCCAACGGCAAAGATATTGGAGTGAGGTCATTTTCTTGTCGATTGGAGCCATCGGTTTTGAGCACAATGCAGGGGCTGAGAGCCTGAGAATTGTGGATGACTCTGCGCGGTTCGATAGATGTAATGTGGCCCGCTCGAGAAGCGGCGTGGAGGATACCAGACTTGCATTCGATGATGGGCGTGCCTTGTGCGACTGCTTGCCCGATCTTGATTAGTATTTTTCCGGGGCCACCCCCGGAGAAATGTATCGGGAATATAAGTTCTTTTGGCGTATCTGTAAAAGTGCACGGCTCTTGAGTGGATTGGGCCTTGTGTGCTTCTACAAAAATACCGCCGCGCAAAAAACTCTCTTGTTGACGAACTCGAAGTTTAACCATGTTTGATCGCCAACGGACTAGGCCTATCTGTGGCTATTAGAGGTGGTGAGGCAGGTATCCAGTGATCTTTCCTGAGCGGTCTTGGGATCAACTTGATGCAATCCACTGGGCAGGGTTCAATGCAGAGATCACAGCCTGTACACTGGTCGAAGATAACTGTGTGCATTAATTTTGCTGCCCCAATGATTGCGTCCACTGGGCAGGCCTGTATGCACTTTGTGCATCCAATACAGTCCTCTTCAATAATTACTGCGACCTTATCTTGAGAAGCTGCTTCAGGATCGGCATCGAGAGGTGTGGTTGGTAAGCCCAGTAAATCGGCTAGTCGATCCACAGTGTTTTGGCCACCGGGCGGGCAGCGATTAATCGATTCACCTGAAATGATAGCCTTAGCATATGGCTGGCATCCGGGGTATCCACATTGTCCGCATTGGGTCTGTGGTAGTAGTGCATCGATCGATTCGATGATGGGATTACTTTCAATCCGGAAACGTTTCGCTGCAAAACTAAGCAGTATGCCTCCGGCCAATGTGACGATGCCGAGACCGAGTACTCCCGCTCCAAGAGTCATGATTCCATCAGTCACAATCGAATCATCCCTGAAAAACCCATAAAAGCTAACGCCATGAAGCCTGCCGTGATTAATGCTATCGATGCTCCGCCAAAAGGTCTTGGGATATCGGCCAGTTCGAGGCGCTCTCGAACCCCTGCAAATAAAATTAATACTAGCGAAAAGCCGAGTGCTGCTCCGACCCCAAAAAATGCTGACTCCAATAATGAATGTGCGCGGTTGGTATTGAGGAGTGCGACCCCGAGTACTGCGCAGTTTGTGGTAATCAGGGGTAGGTAAATGCCGAGCACGCTATGCACGAGTGGCGATGTTTTTTTGAGGGCTAGTTCTGTGAACTGCACTGCGACTGCGATTGCTACTATAAATGCGAGGGTGCGAAGCCAGAGTGCATCAAGCGGAATTAAAAGAAGGGCCTGGATCGCATAAGCGACGACGGACGATAATGTTAGGACAAAAGTGGTCGCGAGAGACATGCCAAGCGCGGTTTCAATTCGACCAGAAACACCCATAAATGGACATAGACCCAGGAACTGAACGAGTACAAAATTGTTGACTAGCGCAGCTGAGACGATAATTAGTGAGATCTCTGTCAAATCGCCCCCTCCATTCGATTTTAGCGAATACGTTGCCCCGGTTTAGCCCCTTTGTCAGGTTCAATCAAATAAATTTCTTTGCCCCCTGGGCCTGCTGCAAGGACCATACCTTCGGAAATGCCGAACCTCATTTTACGTGGAGCAAGGTTCGCGATTAAAACAGTATCACGACCAATTAAATCTTCTGGTCGGTACGCTGACTTAATCCCGCTGAAAACTTCACGTCTAGTGCCGCCTAAATCTAATGTGAGCTTAAGTAGTTTATCTGCACCTTCTACCGATTGGGCATCGATGATCTTAACAATTCGTAAATCAATTTTATTAAAGTCATCAATAGTACATTCCTTTTCAAGAGGTTCGATAACCAAGTTATGTTCTGTCTGGGTCGTTGGATCTACTTTTTCAATCTGGATCATAGCTTCAATATCTTTCATTTCGATGCGTGTTAAAAGCGGCCTGAATTCTGCAATATAATGATTTAATAGAGTATCGTTTAGGGTGTCATAATTGAGTGAACTCACGTTTAAAAATGTGCAGACTTTGTTAGCTATTTCGGGAATCACTGGGGAGAGATAGAGAGATAATAGACGAAACGCATTTAATGCCGTTGTGCAGATTGGCTGTATTTGTTGCAATGTCGCTTCGTTTTTGGCTAATTTCCACGGCGCCATTTCAGCGATCCAGGCATTCACGTCATCGGTTAGTGCCATGATCTCTCGAGTTGCCTTGGCGAATTCGCGGGCTTCGAAGGCGGATGTTATGTCTGGTGCTTTGGCCCGAATAGCCTCCAGCAGAACTGGATTCGCGAGTTCAGACCCTAACTTACCATCAAATTTTTTATGGATGAATCCGGCTGTTCGACTTGCAATATTTACGAGTTTACCGACCAAGTCCGAATTGACCTTCTGCACGAAGTCATCAAGTGATAAGTCGACGTCTTCAACCCGTGCCGATAGTTTGGTGGCAAAGTAATAGCGAAGATATTCAGGGTCGAGTTGATTTAAATAGGTGCGCGCATTTATAAAGGTGCCTCGTGACTTTGACATTTTACGGCCATTGACTGTAACAAACCCATGTACATGAACCCCTGTAGGGGTTCGAAAATTTGCTTGTGAGAGCATTGCTGGCCAAAATAAACAGTGAAAATTCACGATGTCTTTGCCAATAAAATGATAGACCTCGGCGTTAGAGTCTGTATCCCAGACACTATTAAAATCGAATTCATTAGAATCGCACCATTCCTGAAATGCGCCCATATATCCAATCGGTGCGTCGAGCCAAACATAGAAATATTTTCCTGGATGATTCGGGATCTCAAATCCGAAGTAGGGAGCATCACGAGAAATGTCCCAGTTTTTTAGACCTCCATCAATCCATTCAGTAAGTTTATTGGCAACCTCAGGTTGCAGGCGGCCTGAGCGAGTCCAATTACGTAAAAATTCCGTGTGTTGACCGAGCTCAAAAAAAAGATGCTCAGAATCTTTAAGAATCGGGGTTGCGCCGGAAAGTGTAGATTTAGGATCCTTCAGTTCGCTTGCATGATAGGTCGCTCCGCACGCCTCACAGTTGTCGCCGTATTGATCATCTTTGCCGCACTTAGGACAGACTCCTTTCACATATCGATCTGCCAAGAAAAGCTGTTTTTCAGTATCGAATAGTTGTGAGATTGTTTTTACGGAAATACCACCGGCCTCACGAACTCTGTTGTATATTTTTTCTGAGTAATGCTTGTTGGTATTGGTGTGGGTAGATGAATAGTGATCAAAGTTAATATGAAACCCTTTAAAATCAGCTTCGTGCTCTTTCTTAACGTCGGCGATCAAAACTTCCGGAGTCTGTCCGAGTGATTCAGCTCTAAGCATAATTGCGGTACCGTGAGCGTCATCGGCACAAACATAGATGCATTGATGGCCTGATTGCTTTTGAAATCGAACCCAGATATCGGTCTGAATATATTCCAGCATATGGCCGAGATGGATCGAGCCATTAGCGTAGGGAAGCGCGCTTGTGACTAAAATGGTTCGTTTGTCATTCGGCACAGAATGGGTTCCTTGTTGAATGGCAAGTCAATCCCCAAGTATACCGACAGTCGGCTTATATTGCGCCGCTTGCATTTAAAATGGAGATTATTTTGTCTACGTCTATCCAAGATCGCGTAAAGTCAATTTTGGCCGAACATGATGATCCATATTTGGGTGGTAATTTGGCCCAAAGTGGGCTGCTCAGTCGTTGTGAGCTGCATGAGTCGAATTTAGAGATCGATCTGACTTTTCCTTATGCCATGGCAGGTATGACGCGTGCGTTGATAAGCCAATTGAGTCCTAGATTCGAGGCATTAAAAGGTGTCGAGGATCATTTTATTCGGATTAAGCATTTGGTGCCCGTTATTCCAGCTCGTGAAGGGACTGAGGCTATACCCCAAGTCCGTCAGATTATTTGCGTTGCATCAGGCAAGGGTGGTGTGGGTAAATCCACTACTGCTGTCAACTTGGCATTAGCATTGCAGGCTGAGGGAGCTCGGGTTGGTCTGTTAGATGCTGATATTTATGGACCTTCCCAGGCCCTAATGTTGGGTGTTCAAGGACAGCGGCCAAAGGTTCTTGACGGAAAAACCTTTGATCCGGTAATTGCACATGGCATTCGGGTTATGTCGATGGCATTTTTGTTGACGGAACGAACTCCAACCATTTGGCGTGGACCGATGGTTAGTGGTGCGTTTACCCAGATGCTTAGGCAAACAAATTGGGGTGAACTTGATTATTTAGTGATTGATTTACCACCCGGCACAGGCGATATTCATCTGACACTTAGCCAGCAAGTTCCTGTTAATGGCGCTGTGATCGTAACAACACCCCAAGATATAGCTCTTATGGATGCGAGGCGTGGAATTGAAATGTTTCGCCGTGTGGAGGTCCCTGTTCTCGGTGTTGTTGAAAATATGTCACTGCATCATTGCTTAAATTGTGGACATGCCGAACATTTGTTTGGGGAAGGTGGTGGCGAAAGAATTGCTTCCGAATACAATACTGAACTTCTTGGGGCATTGCCGCTTGATCGCGGAATTCGTGAGCAGACAGATCTTGGTAAGCCGTCTGTTGTGCATGACCCCGATGGGGCAGTGGCTCAAGCATACCGGGATATTGCTCGTCGGACTGGAGCAAAACTGGCGCTCTTCGCGGAGCAGCAGTTAGGCAGCGGTCTCATCACGAAGACTCAAGGAACTAGCGAATAACTCATGACAATTAAATCAGACCGCTGGATTCAGGCTATGGTTGAATCCGATCAAATGATTCAGCCCTTCGAGCCTGGACAGGTAAGGGAACGAGATGGGCAGAAATTAATTTCATATGGGACGTCAAGTTACGGCTACGATGTTCGGTGTGCTAATGAATTTAAAGTATTTACGAACATCCACTCTGCAATTGTAGACCCGAAGAATTTTGATGAAAAAAGCTTTGTCGATATTCAGGCTGATGTTTGCATTATTCCACCGAATTCTTTTGCTTTGGCACGAACGGTTGAATACTTTAGGATTCCAGAGGATGTTCTGACCATTTGCCTTGGTAAGTCAACGTATGCACGTTGCGGGATTATTGTTAACGTCACGCCGCTTGAACCGGAATGGGAAGGGCACGTGACGCTTGAATTTTCAAATACAACTACTTTGCCAGCAAAAATATATGCCAATGAGGGCGTTGCACAGATGCTGTTTTTTCAGTCCGATGAGCGTTGTAAAACAACATACAAAGATCGTGGCGGAAAATATCAAGGCCAATGCGGTGTAACTTTGCCTAAAGCTTGAGGCTAAAAATGAGAGAAATACCCCGCTATTTGTTGAAAATTACCTGTCCGGGTCGAACAGGTTTGGTTGCCGCGATTACTGGTTTTCTTGCTGATAATGAATGTTTTATTACCGAATTATCACAGTTTGATGATACTCGGACGGGTCAATTTTTCTGCCGAGCAGAATTTTGCGTACCAGATTCTGGTTTTGCTGCGGATCAACTGTCGGAAAGATTCAATGAGATTGGTCAAAAATTTGATATGAGTTGGCGTTTTGTGGACCCCTCTATCCCACATAAAACTCTTATTTTAGTGTCGAAATTTGATCATTGTCTTAACGATTTGCTTTATCGGAAAGGGACTAAAGAACTCAATATTGATGTCACTTCGGTGGCTTCGAATCATCCCGATTTAGAGCCGCTTGCGCGATTTCACCAGGTGGCTTATGAGGTTCTGCCTGTCGGGAGCTCAAAACTTGATACCAAGTCGCTGCAGGAAGATCGGATCCGAGAGATGATAAAGGCCCAGCAGGTCGATCTAGTCGTGCTAGCGCGTTACATGCAAGTCTTATCGGAAGAGATGTGTAAGGATCTTGAGGGTCGTTGCATTAATATACACCATTCATTTCTTCCTAGCTTTAAAGGAGCAAGGCCCTATCATCAGGCATTTGAACGGGGTGTAAAAGCGATTGGGGCGACCGCTCATTATGTGACGTCTAATTTAGATGAGGGCCCAATAATTGACCAAGAAGTGGCCCCCGTGGATCATACTCAAGGGCCAGATGCCTTGTTAGCGGTTGGAAGGAATATTGAGAATTATGCTTTATCGCGGGCGGTGAAAGCCCACAGTGAGCATCGAGTATTTTTGAATGGACATAAAACAGTGGTTTTGAAATGACAGCAAAACGGATTGATGGCAAAGCAATGGCGGAGCAGGTTCGGGCTGAACTTGCTCAGGGTGTTAAGGCTCTTGAATCGACTCATGGCGTGACCCCTGGTTTGGCTGTCGTTATTGTGGGCGATGATCTTGCTAGTCAAGTCTATGTTCGGAATAAAGTGAAGCAAACTGAAGAATGCGGTATGCGCTCTTTTCATCATGTGCTTGCAGCTGATACGTCGCGAGAATTGCTTCTTCATCTGATTAAAGAGCTGAATGCCGATCCAGCGGTTCATGGAATCTTGGTTCAGTTGCCGCTGCCATTACATTTAGACCCAAAGGACGTAATTGAAACTATTGATCCAGCAAAAGATGTGGATGGGTTTCATACTAGTAACGTGGGTCGGTTGTGGACCGGTGAAAGATCCTTTGTACCGTGCACGCCTCTAGGATGTATGAAGCTTTTGAAATCTGTCATGCCCTCTATCGCGGGTAAACATGCTGTGATTGTTGGGCGGTCAAATATTGTTGGTCGCCCGATGGCAGCTCTACTTCTGAATGAATCAGCAACAGTGACAATTGCACATTCAAAAACCATCGATTTACCGGGCTTGTGCAGGCAGGCTGATATTCTGGTTGCAGCCGTGGGACGTGCGCAGATGATTAAAGCTGATTGGATCAAGCCTGGCGCGATTGTCTTGGATGTGGGCATCAATCGGATCGAGGCCCCCAGCGGACAAACTAAACTTGTCGGAGATGTTGATTTTGATTCGGTGGTTTCCATTGCATCGGCTATTACTCCGGTTCCTGGTGGGCCCGGACCGATGACGATCGCCTGTTTATTGGCGAACACTCTTTACGCAGCAGAGCAGAGGGCGCTTGTCTGCACTAGGGGACATGTCAAGCTGAACAAATAAAGCTTTTGGTGGCTAATTTTTATTGGTGTTCTAAAGCTAATTATTTGGCTTGCATGTTTTCAGTTACAGATTGCCGATACATATGCGTTGCTTTGACGGATAAAATAAATATAACAGTCCAAAATGCTGAACTTGAAAATACAGCAGGTGTGTACACGAACTCACGAGCGAAAAATTCAGCGAATGTTGGATCGAAGTGGCCAGAGAAAAGGTAAAAGCTTCCGCTCGAAATTAACTCGCAAATCAGAGTGCCAGCCATCGAAAATCCGAATAAAACTGCAGAATTCTGAAGTGTTGCATTGAGATATGACTTTGTGAAACGACCCGCAAGCCACATGACCCCATAAGCTGGAATGAGCATTCCGTAGGTGATTGAAAAACAGGTGCCTGGTACCCCGCCAAAGCTGAAAGCGTAACCATCGATTCCGACTGCGAGCGTCATTAACCATGCAAATGACCATGCAGGTAAAAGACTTCCTGCCACCATAAAGATTACCCATGAAGCTTCTGGCAGGGCATTCACACCAGAGAAATGGGACCCTCTAGTCAGCAGCATTAGAGTGGATAATAGTGTAATGATCAACAATACATTCTTGGTTGGTTTTTGTTTGGTTATTAGATGAAGCGAATGAATCATTATTTATTCCGGTATGTATCTAAATGTAAGCGTGAATGAACGGGGCTCAGCCGGCGTCCGCTTGATGGTCCCATAATTATCATACACGTACGTATCACGATCAACGTCGAACAAATTATTTATTCCCATGGAAATCATTAGTTCGGACATCAGATAACTCACGTTAAATCGAGTTTCATTGTAGGTGTTTTGTGGTGACATGGAGTTGTCATAGTCTGAAATCGGATGCGCTCCACTAAAAAACTGATGAATAATTTCTGTGTTAAGCGCTGAGGACCAGTTAGATTTAAGACTCAGAGTTGCTTGCCAGGGGCTAACGCCAGGCACTCTGGAGCCATTAAAATTACCAGCAGTTATTTTCGTGTCTAAGTGCTGGACACGAGTCATTAATTCCTGAGAGTCAGTGAGGTCGAAATTAAATTCAATAGAGCCTCCGATCCGTGTTGTTGATTCAACATTGATATTAGATCCGAAATTACTTTGTGACGTATCGCTAGGATCGAAAAGGATTTCATCTGAATTGTTGACAATAAATGCATCAATCAGACCGTTAGGAAATCGAGTTCCAATTTCGAACGACCTGCCAATTTGCGGTTTAACGGGGTCGCCTGAAGTTGACTGCTCATCTAAACTTGCGTACCGAAAGTTTTGATCAATACGACCATAGATCTGAAAGTCATCCCATTTTTTTGTGACCCCGATCTCGTAAGATGTAAGAGTATTCTCATGGATGAATCCGTTGTGCATTGTGTCTTTGACGTATGCAATTCTGCCACCTGTTGTTATCAAACTATTTTTGAACGGTCTTTTGACCTGTCCATAAAAGTCTGTCGTGTATTGTTTTCTAACACCTGAAAAATAACCTGATGAGTAGCGCCCAGAAGATAGATCCGCTCCAAAGAGCCAGCCACCTTCTGTTCTTGCATTCGGGTCTAACTGCGCCACCATTTTTGAGTTAATCGAGACAAGATCTAAATGCTGCTGAATTGGTCCGTAGCTTACATAGGCACCAGTCTGGTCGCTCTGCCGGTGAGTAACCGCTATGTCAGCCTCTGCCCCATTGATGCCTCCACGATGCTTTAGCTGTGTTATAGATTCCCTGTAATTGATATAGGATCGGTCAGCTATTGCCGAATCTTTTCTGTCATTTGAAATTATTGATTCGGTTGTGGAGCCTGCTGAGTTTCTTTGATCTAGAACGCGTGAGTGCGTAATTTCACTTTGATCGAAGCCCAGTCCAATTTTTCCGAACGTCAGATTACTGTCATTGAAATAGCGATATCCATTGTCTGTATTTTTTGCCAAGTCCGCTGTTACTGAAACCGATGAGCTGGGTAAATAGTGGTGACTGCTTATAGCGCTTTTTCCGAAGCTTCCTGTCGTAAATTGATATTGATTTCGGTCATAAGATTTTGGCGTGGTTATTATGTTGATAACGCCGCCACCAGCCCCGTTACCGTATAAAGTTCCCGAGCTACTGCGTAAAATCTCAATTTGTTCGACAGTTGCGAGTGGGATCAATGCAAGATTTGGAGCTTCTAGGGTTGGGTTTTTAAACGATATGCCGTCGATTAAAATTTGTGTATTGAATCCAGCTGTCTCGCCAAAACCCCTCAGATCCAAAGATGCTGATCGTTGAGCGCCAGTGCTATCCGTCGGTGCCCTAAATGATGTTTCTTTCTGCAACACGTCAAGTAAGGAAACGTAAGATCCTCTCTCGATATCTGCTTTGGTAATAATCTTGGCGGATTGTGTAGCCAAGATTGGCGAACTATCCCGGGTGCTGGTTGAAACAACAATATCTGCACCTTGTGCCTGAATTTCAAACGAAATCAATATAGAAAGTACTGGCCCTGCGGCAATGAGAAATCGCATGTTTTGGTCCCCAAACATGCCCACCGCACATCTAAAAGTATTGTGAATCGTTGGGTAGGTCTCCGGGCTCGCTCAGGACAATTAAGATTGTCGAAATATCAGCACCTTCCCATCCGAAGACAGTGGTATTCGCTGATTTTCTTTGACTGGGCATACCGTTGCGGGGGCAGCTTCGGACTTGGCAAAGGCCGTACCGAATTCCCTGTTATGCCAATTGCTTGGCCACCTAACGATTTTTTTAAAGTATAGGGGTCATTTCGGTCGAGGCAAGAAAAATATATTTAAAGAGCAATTACGACCAGGGAAGCAACAGCCCATAGTAGAAGCGATCGTTCAGCTAGTGCTTGAGTTTCTTCGATATGGTAGCGGGCTGCTTCATCACCATCCCCGAGGATTGGCTCTTGGCAGATCAAACCGAGAACGCAGCGACTTCCGCCGAGTTTAATTCGCAGTGCACCCGCTGTAGCAGCCACTAAGATTCCGGTTTCAGGATTAGAGAAATTTTTGGCATGGTGATTCCAGATGGCCCGCGAGCGCTCTTGATCCCCCATAAAGCCGAGTGTAAGCGCCATTAAACGTATAGGAATCCAGTTCAATAAATTGACCCACCTCTCTGGCGTTTGTCCGGGATCGTCGCGGTTTGCGATTACGGTTGACATCCAATACAGCAGAATGCCCGGCAAGCCTCCAAGGGCAAACCAAGCTAGTGGGATGAATACTTCACTTGCGAGTCTGAGAACCTGTGTTTCTATAGTGATTCTGGCTACGCCATTCTCATCCAGTTGACTTGCGTCTGTCTGAGAGAATTCGGTGAGCTTGATCTGTGCTTGGGAAAACGAGCCGCTACGTAATTCGGTCAAAATTGCTTGGGAGTCCTGAGTTACTTTGCCATAGCGTATGATTAAAATAAGACTAATAAATGTCGCAATAGTACCAATCACCGGAAGATGAGCAAGAACCGCACCAATTGCTAAACCACTTCCAACAACTACTGGAAGCCTCAACGGGTTAGGCAGACTGTCTGAAATTTTCTCAATGAAGTGCTCTGCTTTGTGGCGATATGGCACGACTAAACCAGGAGCGGTTAGGCGACTAAAAACCAGAGCGGCAATGGCAAGAATTAGTGCGTTCATTAAAAACCCTTTAAATTTAAAGAAATCTTAGCATGACTGAAGTTACACTTGGACTATGTTTAATCCTCTTCCTATTTGTATTGGTCTTCGGTACACCCGCGCAAAGCGCAGAAATCATTTCATCTCATTTATCTCTGCGGTGTCAATGGCGGGCCTTACGCTCGGAGTCGCAGTTTTGATTCTTGTGTTATCGGTATTAAATGGTTTTGATCGAGAACTTCGTACACGGATCTTAGGCACTGTGCCTCATGCCTTGCTAGAGTTTGAGTCTGCTCGCACAGACCTTGAGCCCCTAATTGATGAATTGGAGTCGCGGCATTCGATCTCTGGTGTTGCCCCGCTGAATCAGGGGGAAGGACTATTGGTTGCCAATGGAAAGACTGTTTCTGTGGCTGTATTGGGAATTGATCCAGTTGCCGAGGTCAGGGTGTCCATCCTCCCAGGACATATCGTACAAGGAGATTTCAATGCGCTTTCCACAGACCGATTTACGGTAATCGTTGGTAGTGGTGTAGCAAGTCAGCTGAGTGTCGTTGTCGGAGATCAGGTAACTTTGCTGATTCCTGAGGCAATGCTTAGTCTTGCCGGGGTAACTCCTCGGTTAAAACGATTGCGAGTCGTAGGGATTTTTGAGGTTGGTGCACAATTAGATAATCAACTCGCATTTGTAGGATTGGAAGACGCGGCGCGTTTATTTAAGCTCGGTGACGGTGTGTCTTCACTGCGAATCCGTTTCGAAAACTTATTTGATGCGCCAGCACTTATCCGTCCAATCGCTCAGAAAGTTAGCACTGATTTCGGTATTCCTATTCGCTACAAGGACTGGACGCTGACGCAAGGTAATTTATTTGAGGCAATTCAGCTTGAGAAGACTCTCATCGCTCTATTGCTAGTGCTCATTATTGCAGTGGCTGCTTTTAATATTGTTTCAACCTTGGTCATGGTTGTGACTGACAAACGGGCCGATATAGCAATTTTGAAGACGATTGGGCTATCTCCTCGAGGTGTAATGGGTATTTTTATTGTGCAAGGCACATTAGTGGGGGTGATTGGAACTTTGTTTGGCGTGGCTATTGGGATTTCTTTGGCTCTGACGATTACCGATATTTTGTCCTGGTTTGAGTCAATGTTCGGATTTTACTTATTCAATCCGAGTACTTATTTTATTTCCGACTTACCTTCTGAACTACGATGGCAAGATGTTGCTTGGATAGCTGTTTTGAGCGTTGTACTCTCATTGTTGGCGACCTTGTATCCTGCCTTTAAGGCTAGTCGAATCGTGCCGGCAGAGGTATTGAATCATGAGCGATGAGACTTTACTTGCTCTTCGAAATGTTTCTTTTAGCTACGGCACGGGCGAAACATCTACGGTTATTTTAGATAATGTTGATTTGTCAGTGCGGACTGGAGGTCGATTATCTTTGATGGGGAGAAGTGGCTCGGGGAAAAGCACTTTGATGAATATCCTAGCAGGACTCTTACTGCCAAGTAGTGGTTCGGTTTGTTGGCTGGGGCGTGACGTTCAGGCTATGTCAGATTCCGAGCGGGTGGCTATGCGCCGAAAGACTATTGGTGTTGTCTATCAGTTTCACCACTTGTTGCCGGAGTTTTCCGCTGAAGAAAATGTGATGTTGCCAGCTATGTTGGCGGGCGAATCGTCTAATGATGCTAAGGTTCGAGCTGGGCGGCTACTGGATCGGGTCGGGCTGGCAGCTAGAATGGATCACCGGCCAGGAGAATTATCGGGCGGCGAACGTCAGCGCGTTGCGATTGCAAGAGCGTTATCTGCAGAGCCATCAGTGTTGTTAATGGATGAGCCTACCGGAAATCTTGATGAAACCACTGCTGATCATGTGCTGAGTGTTCTTTTAGAATTGTCGGAGACCACAAAAACCAGTCTAGTTATTGTGACTCATGATCGCCGGGTTGCTTCTCAGACTGATGAGTGTTTTGAACTGCATCATGGGCAATTGGGGTGTCGTTAGAACCCTTGGTTTTCCGCCTGATCCAATTGATCCGTATTTTCCAAGCCCACCATATACGTATCATGCAATAACCAACTAGGCTAAGAACGATTCCAAAGACCAGTGAGCCAGTCAAAAGAGGCCACCAAATCAAGTTGGTTTGTTCTTGAGCCCATGCTATCGAAACGTCTTCGGGAAAGCTGACTCCGTCTGTACCAAGAATAAATGCACCTAATTGATAAGCCGCTAAATAATAAGGCAGCATAGTAACTGGGTTTGTTAACCAGACTAATCCGATAGAAATAGGGACATTGCAGCGAAGAATTAATGCAAAAAAAGCTGCTGCAACCATCTGTAGTGGCATTGGCATGCACGCCCAAAATAAGCCATTAAGGAATGCGAGGGCGACAGTTCTTCGGTTAAGGTGCCACAGATCTGAAGCAAATAACTTGCGGCCTAACCAGCCCCAATTGCGCATATATGCGATACTTTTTGGATGGGGCATGAGTCTTGAGACGAGTTTTCTTGGCATGACTTAATTGTTGATTGTGACTGGAAAAAAGTAGTTCTACTTATCCAGTCACTTAGTTTTTAAGATTTCTGGAATATTAAGACGTCGATTGTAAGCGGTTTTCGTTGCTTTCCAAGCGCTTTGTTTTTTTCTTTCCGTCGAGTACGTCGTTTTTGGATTCTGAGCCTAGATAAAGAATTGTAAAGTATATTCAGTTCTTTTGTGTTCGATCATTTTTCATCTAATTATTATTTTATTAAATGATCTCATCATTAGGGAAAAGTGATTAAGACAAGCCGGTCGTCAAATACATTATTGGGCAGTTGCCACAGAATATAGCGGCCTTAGGACTTGGACTCAGATCTTAGCTTGCCTGAACTGATATATATGGTTCGGTCTACCGAGAGCAGAGTTTCTGGCTGATGACTGATAATCAGGGTTGTCCTATTGCATTTTAGATTTTCAAGGCCGAGTAGAACTTGCTCTCGGCTATTTGGATCGAGGGCGCTGGTGGGTTCATCTAGCAGCAGAATTGGTGCGTCTTTGATTAGCGCTCTGGCAATTGCGATGCGCTGACGTTGGCCCCCAGATAAGCGCCCACCAAATGGCCCGATCCGAGTGTTCAGCCCGTCTGAAAACTGTCCAATGAACTCCAGTACGTTCGCCTGGCGGGCAGCTTCCATGATTTCATCATCGGTCGCATCTGGATTACCAAAGCGGATATTGTCTGCGATGTTCCCGTCGAATAGATTTACTTGTTGGCTAACTAGCGAGAGTTGCCTGCGACGCTTAGAAAGGCTCCAATTGACTACAGGCTCCTCGTGGATTCGAATCTCCCCAGACGTGGGATCGATAAAACCTGCGATAAGAGCAATTAAAGATGTTTTCCCAGAGCCGGATGGGCCTTCGAGAGCAACACTTTCCCCTGGCTCAATTCGGAAGGAAATTAAATCTAAGGCCTTCGTCTGATTATTAGGATACTGAAAGCAGGCCTTTCGAATCTCGAGCGAAGCAGATTTTAATGCGGCTTCTGTGTTGGAGAATTTCCGCTGCTCATCAAGTGATCGATCGAAAATTTCATAGATTGATTCCGCAGCAGCTAGACCACGTTGAATAATTGCATTAACTCCGGTGAGCCGGCGAACCGGATCAAAAATCATACCCATTGCGGTGATGTAGGCGACAAACTCCCCGGGACTCAGGAGATCTCTTGCGCTCATTTGAGTGCCAATAAGGATGACCCCGCCAATGGTTATTGCAGCCAAAATTTGGACAAGTGGTACATTGAGTGACTGGATTTTGATGACTCGCATTTGTTCATGACGAAGGCGTTTATTGATGTGATCAAATCGGGTCTGTTGATTTTTATGCCCACTAAAAATTTTTATGTCTCTGACTGACAATAAAGATTCTTCGATGAGTCCAGTCAAGCGCCCGGTCCAGATCTGTAAACTTTGATTTGAGTGCCGCATTTTTACACTCGCTTTTTTGATCACAATGGCAACAATCGGTGCAGTGATTAGAAGGGTGAGCGACATTTGCCATGATGTGTAGATTAAAAATATAAGCAGTCCAATGATCATCAGGCTATCTTTGATGATTACCATCCAAGCCGTTGAAACGGCTTGGCCAACTTGTGCAACGTCATAAGTAATCCGAGACAAAAATCGCCCGCCTTCTTCGGCGTCATGGTCAGTCATTGGTAGATCGAGTTGTACGCTGAACACTTCAGATCTAATGTCCGCCACCGTTCGGTTGGCTACATACTGACTGGCTACCGAACCGATATATTCAGTCAGTCCTTTGAACACAAAGACGGCCACAATCAATAGAGGAATCCGTATTAATGCGCGGGGATCTTTGTCAATCAAAGATTCGTCGATCAAGGGGGCCATTAGGGCGGGCAACAAAGGTTCCATTGCCGCGGTTGCCATCATTGCGAGCATTGCCAGAGCAGCGGTCTTCCAATACGGTAGAGCTTCCCGAATAAGTCGGCCGTAAATATGAATATTTCTTTTCATTCGCGACGAAGAATCCAGTCGATCCAAAAATTGGCAAAACCCCTTGGTTCAAATTCTTTCTCTAATCGATCACGATCGTAGTCATTGTTGACCCATTCGATAAACTCTGGGGCTTGAAGACTAGAATTTTTAGCTTCCCAATTCCTTCGGTATTCAATGTACGAGTTAAAAAAATGATCCAGAACGCCCGTTTTAGAACTTCGAAAATGGCCAAATTTCCAATGCAACTGATCTTTAGCCTGCTGAATGGGTTGGCCTAAACGAAAGTGGCAGTAAAGTACTGAAAAGATCCCAGCTCGGTCTGCACCTGACTTGCAATGAGCCAAGGCGGGTGTTTCAAGCTGTTCTATTAATTCTTTCAGTAGGTTAATTTGCTTTGCTGTGGGCAGTCCACGGGAATGCACCCTCGTATTGATTAAAGTTATTCCAGTATCTTCACAGGCCTTGGCTTCCAGCTGGTAGCGACCCTGGCTTGGATTGTAACCACGAAGGTTGATGATGGTCTTAACCGACAGCTTTTTTTTACAACTGAAGATACGCTTGACGCTCGGTTGATTCGTGCGGTAGAGCGGGCCTGGCAGTTTAAATTGATTTGCGTAGAAAAATCTAAGAAACCCGTGGTCTACAAGCCATAGATCCAGATTTGCTCCGAGTTTTTTCCAGCGTGTTAATGGGGTGGAAGGAGGTGCTTCTCCCCAGCCTTCAATCGACACAGATCATCCTTTTCCTTTGAACTAACGCGGAGCATACTTAAATTCAGGTTATTCTGCACCGTATGAGAGAGGGATGCAGTGCATGAATTTTAAATATGGTTGGCCTGCTCGTTGGCGGCGACCAGCTTCTATAATGAGCCGCATGTTACGCCAATACATTCTTTCTTGGATGACTAAAAAGCGGGAGAGAATTGCGCAAGCTCCTAAGGTAACAGATATTATTCCAGTAGTTTGCATTGGTAATTTGGTGGTCGGTGGTTCAGGAAAGTCTCCTCTGGTTGCCGATGTTGCAGAGAGGCTTTTAAAAGAAGGTTTTCATCCAGGAATCGTTAGTCGAGGTTACGGTGGAAAGGTCAAAGACCTGCCTATTGAGGTAAGCGATGATAGTTTAGCGACAAATGTTGGTGATGAGCCATTGATGCTAAAGAAACGGCTTGGATGCCCGGTCGTGGTTTGCAGGAACCGAGCTAGAGCAGTGGCTCGTTTAATTTTTCATCACTCTGTAGATGTTGTTTTATCTGACGATGGCCTTCAAAATAGCAGTCTATGGCGCGATGTCTCGGTATGCGTCTTTAATAAGGATCAGGGAATCGGTAATGGCTTAGAGTTGCCTTTTGGACCCCTTCGTGAACCTTTAATAATGCTTGAGCATATGGATGCAATTGTTATTACAGGTACAGACTACCCAAAAGAAATGTTGCAGGACATGGGAATTGAGACCGCAGTACCAGTTTTTGGATCGGTGAGTCGGCTAGCTTACGCTTATCGGTCAGATGATCCGGAGATTCGGATTTCGCTGCATACGCTGCCGTCGTACGGCGAATTTAATGCGGTTGCTGGAATAGCAACACCGGCGAGGTTTTTTGATGGGCTTGATCAGGCTGGATTATTGATCACCCGGCATGCATATCCCGACCACCACCGCTATGTGAAAGATGACCTGAAAGGGATCGTGAATTTGATCACGACTGAGAAAGACGCTGTTAAATTATTGCAGGTAGTGACAGAAGCTTTTTGGGTGGTTGTGTTGGAGAGTCAGCAAGCTGAGTTCGAAAATTGGTTAATCACGCGATTGAAAGAGTGGGGTATAAAATGAGTTTATCTTCGAGCATAAAAGCACTTTTGGTGTGTCCTTTATGTAAGGGTGTGTTGGATATTCGAGAAGAGAGTCAAGAAATTTGGTGCCGAGCAGATGGTCTGGCGTATCCGATCAGAGATGATATTCCGGTAATGTTGGCAGATGAAGCGAGAACTCTAACTACTGATGAGCGTACTGAGCATTGACCAATTTCGTTGCGGTTATTCCTGCTCGATATGGCTCGACCCGTTTGCCGGGTAAGCCACTGTTAGAAATTGAAGGCCGCCCGATGGTCTGGCATGTATATCAACGAGCCATAGAATCCAACGCGAGCACTGTGATTGTCGCGACGGACGATCAACGTATTATGGATGCAATTCAATCGTTCGGAGGGAATTGTTTGATGACGGATGTTGACCATCTAACCGGGACGGACCGGCTAGCAGAGGTTGCCGCGAAGCTTAAGTTACCGGACGACGCGATCGTAGTTAATGTGCAAGGGGACGAACCCTTAATCCCAGCGATTGCCATTAACCAAGTGGCCGTTTCCCTGTCAAACCAGCCAAAAGCAGCAATAGCAACATTGTGTGAGCCGTTCAAGATGTATCATGACGCGCTGGATCCAAGCCAGGTAAAAGTTGTTTTCAGCAAAAGTGGACGTGCCTTGTATTTTTCGAGAGCTATAATACCAGGATGTTCAGAGCAATCAGAGGCTCGGCACTATCGTCACATCGGGATATATGCTTATCGTGCTGGATTTCTTCGGGACTTCTCGAGGTGGTCGCCTACGCTGCTTGAACAATCCGAGCATCTTGAACAGTTGCGAGCATTGGAGCATGACCGTCTGATTCATGTGGATGTAACCGAAGTGTCGATTCCCCCTGGGGTCGATACTGAGCAAGATCTAATGCTCGTTCGGCAACATATGGCCTCAACTCGTGTTTGATTTGAAAAATTTTAATTCATTTAAAATGCCGTTTTCGGCAGGCCGGATTCTAAAGCTATCATCAGTCGAAAATGTTTCAGTTTCCATGCCTGAAATAGCGGGTGAAGAACGATTAATTTTAGGGGGTGGAAGTAATCTGGTTATTCTCAACCCTATATTTGAAGGGGTAGTCATCCGACCTGAGATCAAAACTTGGCTATCTAAAATCCAGGGAACTCAAGTATTGCTTGAGATTGGGGCGGGCCATTTGTGGCATGAAGTGGTGATATCAACGCTAAAGAAGGGTTGGTATGGGCTAGAAAATTTGGCTTTAATTCCTGGCTGGGTCGGAGCCGCTCCTTTCCAGAATATTGGTGCTTATGGCGTTGAATTCAAAGATTTCTGTGAAAGTGTTGTCTTGTACGACTTTGATGAATCAGCAGTCGTTGAATTAAATTCTGATCAAATGAAATTTGGTTATCGGCACTCAATTTTGAAGGATAATCCGGGCCGATTTATGGTGCTGTCGGTTCGTCTATTGCTTTCTACGATACCGAAACCAATCGTGGATTATGGGGCGGTTCAAGAGGGGATAGCCGCTTTCAACGGATCTAAGGATCGACCCGAGGATGTGGCGAAGGCGGTAATGGCTATTCGGCGCACTAAATTGCCTGATCCTGAAGTGTTCCCGAATGTTGGTTCGTTCTTCAAGAATCCGGTAGTTCGTCAGGAAGTTGCTGTTCGTGTTTCCAAATCCCATCCGCAAATCCCCTCTTATCTAGAGACCGGAGGTGTTAAATTAGCGGCTGGCTGGATGATTGATCAATTGGGCTTAAAAGGTTTCTCTGTTGGTCAGTTTGGGGTACATAAGGACCAGGCGCTCGTGTTAACGCATGCGGGGAATGGAGATGCTGACGACCTTCGAACACTAATCAGAACGATTAGAGTTGCTGTGAAGGACGAATTTGGCGTTAGTTTGCAAATCGAGCCGACCCTCTTGGGTCGGCTTTAACGATTCAGTCTTTTTGTGGGTTATCTTCGGTTCCAGTCAGTTGCATTTGTGGAGCAGCGTCAACTGTTACTTTCGACTCATTTTCAGGTGAGTTTGTTGGCGAACTATCGCTGGCTGGGGCGTTACGTCGGCCACGTCCTCTCCCTCGCTTGGTTTTTTCATCCGTAATCATTGTCTCAGGTATTTCCGTCGCCAGAGTATCCTCTAATAATTTAGCTTTGACATCTGATACTGACGGAAGCGAGATATCGGCCTGTTGTTCCGCCTCTGATTGGGTATTGCGTCCACGTCCACGACGGGGCTTAATTCTTTTCTCTGTTTTGGACTCCGATTTCTGCATAGATTCTGCCAGTTCTCCATCCCTAGTGCTCCCCGATATTTCTAAAGATTCTGGTATGTCACCAGGCTCCTTTTTTGCGCTCGTTTCTATGGAGGCGTCGGCTAACACTTTATGCTCTGTGGGTAGCTCTTCATTGGATGTCTCTTCTACCTTTATTTTTGGCTTTCGTCCTCTGCGGGCTGGCTTTTTAGTCGGCTCTAAGACTTCTTCATCAACAACAGGAATGTCCGTCGGAGCTATCTCTACAGAATTAGCTGACTGCACTGGGGCCTCTGTTGAAATTGTTTCTGACGTGCCTGAATCGACTTCGTTCTTGCGAGGGCGGCCTCGACGATTACGAGTGGGTTTTGGTGCGGCGTCATCATTCTGTGAAGCATTTTTTGATTCCCTTAGAGTATTTGGGACATCTTCTTCGTTTACCTTATTGGTATCCGAAGAGTTGACCTGCTCAAGGATTTTCTCAGGAACAGCCTCAATTGTTAAATTAGGGGTAACCGCAGCCATTTCATCAGGTATTGCTGCGGTTTGTGTAACGGCTAATATTTCCGCATCGTCACCGGTCTTACGGCGTGAGCCGCGGCGTCCCCGACGTGAGCGCCCAGGCTTCTCGGTTTCACCAATCATGCCTTCGTTGAGTACAGGTGAATCATGAACTAGCCCATCACTGGAAGCGGTATTTTTTGTTTCTAACTTCGCTTCCTGTTCGACAATGGATGCCTCTCCACGCGCTTTTCGATTCGCCCGTTTTGGTCGAGGATTCAGGCTCTCTTCGTGCGCTTTAAGTTCGGCTTCACGCTCCTTGTTTAGGACAGGCTTCTTGCTAAAGGTAGGCTCCTTGCTGAGGATTGACTCCGTTACCTCTACTGAATTAGTGGCTGATTCATCAGGTGTGGACGTCGCATCTTCGTCTCGATTGCGATTTTTTCTGCGACGACGACGACGCCCGCTTGGTGAGCCTTCATCTGTGCGGTCCGTTTCCGAGGCTGGCCCCTTATTAGATTGCTGCAAATCGAAGTTTTCATTATTTGGTCTGCTTTGGCGTGACTCAGTATTTTCTAGATTCCGTCGAATGCTGGGGTCCGATCCTTTGGCTTTGCGCTGTTGATTCGAAATTGCTTTGGCTTTTGAAGCCTGTTCGGGCTTGCCAAATAAGAAACTGACTACGCGTTCCAGAACTGATTTTTGTCCTTTTGATCGGTTGATTGGACGTCTGCGTGAGGCTTGAGGCCTTGCCTTTTTACCCACTCTCGCGCCGACTACTTCATCATTCTCTGCTTTTTGCACTGGCTCGGGCGCTCGTTCGGGCACTGGAGTTCGAGGCTTGATCTCTGTTACGAGAGCTTGCTCACGCTGCTCAGTTTGGCGTGCCCTTACAACCTCCGGCTCAGGTGCGATGGTGTTTGCTTGAATATCAACAGATAGCTCAAGATTTTGTACTTGAGGATCGTCATCGCGAAGGCGCTGAAGATCATAATTTGGCGTTTCCAAGTTTGGATTTGGGATGATCAATACCCGCACTTTCTGTCGGCGCTGAATCATTTCTAGTTGCTGTCGTTTCTCGTTTAAAAGAAAAGTACCAACAGAAATCGGTACTTGAACGCGGACTTCTCCGGTCTTCTCTTTAACTGCTTCATCTTCGATTAAACGTAAAATCTGTAATGCTAATGACTGAACATCGCGAATGCTTCCTTGACCATGGCACCGAGGACAAACTACGCCAGAGGTCTCACCCAGAGAAGGACGTAATCGCTGACGACTCATTTCTAAGAGGCCAAATCGAGAGATTCGTCCGACCTGGACACGGGCGCGATCTGGTTTTAGAGCATCTTTTAGTCGATTTTCGACAGCCTTCTGATTTTTATTGGCTGACATATCAATAAAGTCGATTACAACTAAACCACCCATGTCGCGTAGACGAAGCTGGCGAGCGATCTCATCAGCTGCCTCCAAGTTAGTCTGCAAAGCAGTTTCTTCGATGTCGCTTCCTTTAGTCGCTCGGGCAGAGTTGATGTCAATCGATACGAGAGCTTCGGTTGGGTCGATCACCATCACGCCACCTGATGGGAGTCGGACCTCACGTTGAAATGCCGATTCGATTTGGCCTTCGATTTGAAAGCGATTAAATAGTGGTGTTTCGTCGTTGTAATACTTTACTTTACTTGCAAAGGACGGCATGACTTGCTGAATAAGATCAGTTACTTTTTCAAAGATTTCGGCGCTATCGACGAGTACTTCGTTAATGTCGGCACGAAGATGGTCTCGGATAGCCCGCACGATGACGTTTGATTCTTGATATATTAAAAAAGGCGCAACACCAGAAAGACCAGCTTTTTTGATGGCTTGCCACGCGGTATCTAAATAATCGAGGTCCCATTGAATTTCTTCAGCTGTTCGCCCCACACCTGCGGTGCGGATAATGACACCAGATCCTGGCTCAATATTAAGTTTTGATAGCGTTTCTTTCAATTCGGCACGCTCATCACCTTCGATCCGCCGAGAAATTCCGCCCGCGTCTGGATTGTTAGGCATCAAAACAAGGTAGCGGCCGGCTAGGGAAATGTAAGTCGTTAGTGCGGCACCCTTGGTACCTCGCTCTTCTTTTTCCACTTGAACGATAAGTTCTTGGCCTTCCTTTAACAGCTTTTCGATTCGTGGTTTTTCATTTTCCGCAGGACTGTTGTAAAAATAATCTGGCGAAATTTCTTTTAAGGAGAGGAATCCATGGCGGTCACTACCGAAATCAACGAAAGCTGCTTCGAGACTTGGTTCAATGCGTGAGATTCGGGCACGATAAATGTTGCCCTTTTTCTGCTCGCGATCAGAGGATTCTATATCGAGATCATACAAATTCTGACCGTCGACCATTGCAACGCGAATTTCTTCCGCCTGCAAAGCATTTATTAATATACGTTTCATTGTAGTGGCAACCTTTAAGAGTTTGATCGCCACGATCTCAGAGGACTAGTAATACTAGCCGAGGCCCAGGCCAAAACCAGGGCGACAAATCATCTTTACAAAGGCTCGACCGGCTGACCGGGAGCCCGGAATTTTTAGTTACTGCAGGTATTTCCTGCCGACACATTGATGTGTTTGTCCCAGCAAGCTGGCCCGCCAAGACCGGGCGGGTGTTTCTTTTCCCCGGACGTTTTCCGGAGTTCGTTAGTATTAGCAAGGAGTCTTGACTCAACCCGCTACAAACGAGAGCATAACAGTGGAGGCCTTCCTCGGCAATGCAACACGGAGAAGTGAATGGAAATGGGGGTCCAATGGTTGACTGTTGAGGAATCCAAAGACGGTCAGCGGCTCGATAATTTTTTGTCGACTCTGCTAAAAGGTCTCCCGAAAGGGCGGATTTACAAGATGATCCGCACTGGTGAAGTCAGAATCAACAAAGGTCGTTGTAAGCCTGATTCTCGCATAAGTACTGGTGATACTATTCGAATTCCGCCAGTAGTACTGGCAAAGCCTGCTGAACAGTTCGCCCATCGTGGTATTCAAATAAAGCTAGCCGCCGCACTAATTTACGAAGATGAGGACTTGCTGGTACTAAATAAGCCGCAAGGTCTGGCGGTGCATGGTGGGTCTGGATTATCCACAGGATTAATTGAGCAGTTGCGCTTGGCGCGTCCCGAGGAAAAGTTTTTAGAATTAGTGCATCGATTGGACCGCGAGACTAGCGGCTGTCTTTTAGTAGCGCGCAGACCTTCTGCGTTGCGTCGTCTTCACAAACAGCTTCGTGATCGTGATAAGGATCTGCAGAAGCGCTATCTCGCCCTTGTGGCAGGAAAATGGCCGCGATATCTTGCAGATATACAGGCCCCCTTGGAGAGGGTTGAGCGAGGCGGGGAGCGATTTGTGCAGGTTTCAGAGCGTGGTAAGCCATCGCAAACCAAGGTTCGTGTTTTGGAGGTTCTTAATGGTTGCACACTGATAGAAGTAGAGCCTGTGACCGGCCGGACGCATCAAATCCGAGCGCATACGGCCTATCATCGTCATGCGGTGCTTGGCGATCTAAAATATCAGCATGACGATGAACGCGAGCAATGGAAGCAGCGTGGAGTTGGTGGACTCTGTCTTCACAGTCGTTCAATTGAGTTTGAAGCTGCGACAGGTCATCAAGTGACGATCGTGGCGCCTGTGCCTGATCCGATTAAGCAAATGCTTTGTGGTGCAAAGTTTGACCCTGAAATTTACTGAAGGAATAAATAAGCTATGAGCGAAGAGAGCTGGACTGAGGAGTCTCGCGAGGCATTAATGAAGAGTCAGAAGATTCCGATCGACAAGGAACTCTGGAGCGTTTTGGAACGCACTCTTAATCATGCCTCGGTAGAGCAGCGACGTAGTCGGCGATGGGGGATTTTCTTTAAGACCGTGACCCTTGGGTACGTTATTGGTTTGACCCTTTTGTTCACGAGCAAAACTGATTTTTCCACACAAAATTTGGCCCCGTTTGCGCACACGGCTGTCATACCCATCGAGGGTGTTATAGCGGCAGGAGAAGCTGCTAATGCATACGATCTCCAGAGAAATCTAGAAGACGCTTTTGAGGCGCCAGGTTCTCGTGGAATCTTACTTGAGATAAATTCGCCTGGCGGGAGTCCGGTTCAGGCCGAATATGTCTATCAAGCATTACTTGATCTGAAAGCCAGTTATCCAAATAAGCCGGTCCATGCTGTAATTGGAGATATTGGGGCTAGCGGTGCTTACTATATTGCTGCAGCTGCAGACACCATTCATGCTTCACCGGCATCTATTGTTGGGTCTATTGGTGTTGTTTCTTCGGGTTTTGGCTTTTCAGATTTGATGGAAAAGATGGGAGTGGAGCGACGTATGATTATTGCGGGCAAAAATAAGGCTATGCTAGATCCCTTTTCACCTGAGTCCCTTGCGGACAGAGCGCATATGCAAACACTCATTGATGCTACTCATCGACAATTTATTGAAAGGGTCAATGAGGGGCGGGGCGATCGCTTGAATCAAGGTGATGATGACTTGTTTGATGGGCGAGTTTGGAATGGGGAGCAGGCTCTGGAATTTGGGCTTGTAGATTCATTAGCAGGCCCACTTGAGGTGGCTCGAGAATGGATTGGCGCAGAAAAACGCATTTATTATACGACAGAAGAGCCATTAGTTAATCAGATCAGTCGGGAATTAGGCTTTGGTGTGGGCACCGCTTTTTCGTGGATCGGCCGTCAAGGGATTTGGAATTCTAGTTCTCTAAGCCACTGACTCACTTTAACGAGGGGAAGCCCCTCGAGTGCTGTTGGATCGAGACTCAAAATCTCATTAAATAGACTGATCCCAAGTTGTTCTACCTTGAAACTACCAGCGCAGTCGAGCGGCTGCTCAGTTGCCACGTAGCGAATAATTTCGGATTGAGAAAGACATCTCATTCGAACGGTCACAGTTTCAGTATGCAGTTTAGGATCGGCATTCGGGGTGTAGAGGTAAATCGATGTATGAAATAAAACACACTGCCCTGACAGTTTCGTTAGCATTTTCACGGCATTTGCCTCGGTGCCAGGTTTTCCAAGAAAAAGATCTCCTATCCCGGCGCTTTGATCGGCTGCTAAAATGATGTGATCGCAATATTGAGCCCTCAAAGCCATTGCCTTGGTTGTTGCTAGGCGTCTAGATAGTGCTCGAGCTTGCTCATTTTCGAAGGGGGTTTCGTCGATGTGCGGTGCGCAGCTTTCGAATGTAATTCCGAGCCGACTAAGTAAACTGATTTTGTAATCACTCTCGGTTGCGAGCAAAAGTTTGTGTTCTGACATTGAATTTCCGCGTTTAACCTTTGACAGTAGCGGGCCGCGCGCCTAAAATTCGGCGCCTATGTTTTCAGATATCTTACCAGAGTACCTGGGCGCCAATCGTTTCATCGATGCGAAGGAAAGTTTGTCTGGCCCGCTTGAGCCTCAACATTACAAGAGATTCGCGGAAATGGCGACTATGGAACCGGGTGGAACTTATGGGGTGGCTGGGTCACGTGAGCCTTACGGGCCGCGAACAGTTAGAGGTCATGTCGCTTGTAGTGCGACAGTCACGTGTCAGCGTTGCCTAAAGCCGATGAGCATTAATCTCGCAGGCGAGATAGTGTGGGGACTTGTATTTTCAGAAGTGGAGATGCAAAACCTGGAAAAGGAATTAGACCCAATTTTGATTGATAGTGGGCAGTTGGCTTTACGTCAGGCTATTGAAGATGAATTGGTTTTACTGTTGCCGATTATGCCTATGCATGATGAGTGCGACAGCGGATGGATACCGGATTCAGAGCCCGGAGATGCTCTGAAAAACGAGAGCCCCTTTGCGGTGCTCGCTGGTTTAAAGAATGAGAAAAGACCCTAAAGGGGGATCATTATGGCAGTTCAGCAGAACAAAAAATCACGCTCACGTCGTGGCATGCGTCGTGCGCATGACGCCTTGTCAGGGCCGACATTGACCACAGATGCTACGACCGGCGAAGTACATCTCCGTCACCACATTAGTCCAGATGGATTTTATCGCGGTCGACAAGTTGTTGTGCCTCCGCAGGAAGTTTCCGAAGACGACGAATAAGTCAGATGGCTCTAATTGCCTTGTTCCCGGGTCAGGGTTCGCAGGTCGTTGGCATGCTGACAGACATGGCTCAGGCTTATCCGGAAATTGGTGAAGCATTTTCTGAAGCCTCCGATTCTCTCGGTTATGATTTGTGGTCAGTTGCTAAAGATGGGCCCGCTGAGAGGTTGGCCGCCACCGAAATCACACAGCCATTGATGCTAACTGCGGGAATTTCTTTACTTCGTGCCTGGCTAAGTAGTGGTGGCAAGAAGCCATCAATTATGGCTGGTCATAGTTTAGGTGAATACACTGCACTCACGGCAGCTGGAGCAATAACGCTATTTGATGCTGTTCGACTGGTGCGTTCCCGAGGCCAATTTATGCAGGATGCAGTTCCGGCAGGCACTGGAGCAATGGCAGCAGTGATTGGGCTTGATGATCGGAAAATTGAGGTCATTTGCGAAGAAGTATCGTTGTCTCGGGGTCAGGTGGTAGAGGCGGTTAATTACAATGCACCGGGTCAGTTAGTAGTCGCAGGTCACTTGGAAGCCGTTGAAGCGTGCCTGCCGCGCTTCAAGGAGGCAGGCGCAAAGCGTGCTTTATTGCTACCTGTGAGTGCGCCTTTTCATTGCACGCTCATGCGGCCAGCCGCAGATCGATTGGAGCGGGTGTTGAAAGGCGTTGAATTTAAATCCCCCTCGGTGCCTATTATTCAGAATGTTAGCATCCAGCCTGAAACCGATGTTTCGGTAATTCGTAAGCATCTTATAAAACAAACTTTTTCGCCGGTTCGTTGGGCTGATATCATCCAGAGTTTGGGAGCATTAGGTGTGGAGCATGCTTGCGAATTTGGGCCGGGTGCTGTGTTGTCAGGATTAGGTAAACGTATCAAGTTAAGTCCGAAGCATTGGCCTACTGGTAACGTAAGTTTGTTTCAAGAAGCGTTGGCAAGTGTCGGGGTCAGTGGATGACAATTGCATTGATTACTGGTGCGAGCAGAGGGATCGGGCAGGCCATTTCAGAACACTTAGTTCGAGATGGTTTTTATGTGATTGGAACCGCCACATCTCAGTCAGGATCAGAGCAGATATCTTCGCGATTAGGTGAGAAAGGTGAGGGACGTGTTTTAAACGTCACTAATGCCAGTCAAATCAGTATGCTTGCCAAGGAGCTGGCCGAAGCTGATAAGAGTCCATTAGTTTTGGTGAATAACGCTGGAATCACAAAAGATACGCTGATGCTTCGAATGAAGTTAAATGATTGGAGCGAGGTTATTGATACTAATTTAACATCGATTTTCGCTATGGTTTCGTCATTCATAAGACCAATGACGAAGGCGCGGTCTGGTCGGATCATTAACATAAGTTCAGTTGTTGGTTCCATGGGAAATGCTGGGCAAGTGAATTATGCGGCCTCCAAGGCAGGGGTTGAAGGAATGACTCGAGCCATGGCTCGAGAGTTTGGTAGCCGCGCAATTACTGTGAATGCCGTGGCGCCTGGTTTTATTGAGACAGATATGACGCATATGCTTCCCGAAACGCAGAAAGAAGCATTGTTGTCGCAAGTTCCGTTGGGCCGGCTGGGCTCGGCAGAAGAAGTGGCTGGCGCCGTGGCTTTTCTTGCAAGTAAAGAGGCAAGTTACGTCACCGGAACGACCCTACATGTCAATGGTGGCATGTATATGGCCTAAGTTAGATATCTCGAGGCTTGTATTATTTGAGACATCAGTAATAATAACGCCATATCTTAATAGTGGCAGCAAAGATCTTTAGGAGTATTCTGAGCGATGAGTAATATCGAAGAGCGCGTCAAAAAAATTGTATGTGAACAACTTGGCGTGAAAGAAGAAGAGGTCACAATAGAGTCATCTTTCGTGAATGACCTTGGTGCTGACTCACTTGATACGGTTGAGTTAGTAATGGCACTAGAAGAGGAATTTGAAACGGAAATTCCAGATGAAGAAGCTGAAAAAATTACAACTGTTCAGCAGGCAGTTTCCTATATCGAAGCAACTCTGTAGTCGGGACTTGTCATCGCCTATAGAACTAGCAAAGGGCCGCGTTTAGCGCGGCTTTTTTGTGTCAGATTGATAAGAGAGTAGCTATGTCAAAGCGTCGCGTTGTGGTCACGGGTCTTGGTATGTTGAGTCCTTGTGGGGTTACCGTTGAAGAATCATGGAATGCCATTCTGAATGGGCGAAGCGGAATTTCTCACATTACGGAGTTCGATACTGAAGAATATCCAACCAAGTTCGCTGGATTGGTGCCTGACTTCGATTTGGAATATTACATGTCTACCAAAGATGCGCGAAAGATGGATCCATTTATTCAATATGGAATGGTTAGCGCGATCCAAGCGGTTGAAGCATCTGGATTGATGGAATCTCGCTTTGATCCTACTCGGGTCGGAGTGTCGATTGGATCAGGCATTGGTGGGCTTTCGCTGATTGAGAATACAACCTTGTTACTAAATGAGCGAGGTCCTCGTAGAGTCTCACCATTTTTCGTTCCAGGCTCGATTATCAATATGATTGCTGGGAATCTGGCAATCAAATATGGATTTCAGGGCCCCAATATAGCGATTACAACAGCCTGTACAACCTCTACCCATTGCATCGGGTTTGCTGGGCGGATGATCGGATACGGTGATGCTGATATTGTTGTGGCGGGCGGCTCTGAGAAGGCGTCAACGCCACTTGGAATTGCAGGATTCTCTGCGGCTCGTGCCTTATCTACGCGCAACGATCATCCGGAAGAGGCAAGTCGTCCATGGGATAAAGGCCGTGATGGATTTGTTCTTGCAGATGGCTCTGCCACGATGGTACTCGAAGAATACGAGCATGCGAAAGCTCGTGGAGCCAACATCATAGCTGAGTTGATTGGGTTCGGCATGAGCGGCGATGCGCATCACATGACAGCGCCGGTTGAAGATGGTCGTGGCGCGCGTGCGGCAATGACTAATGCTCTGCTTGATGCAGGCCTTAATGCCTCAGATATTGATTACGTGAATGCTCACGGTACCTCAACACCGCTTGGTGATGTTGCCGAATCGCAAGCCATCGAGGGGCTTTTAGGGGCCCATGCAAGTAAAGTTGCTGTGAGTTCGACCAAGTCCATGACCGGCCATGCACTTGGTGCTGCTGGCGCGCTCGAAGCATGTTTTAGTATTCTTGCATTAAGAGATCAAGTGTTACCGCCAACAATTAATCTTGATCAAATCGATGACGGTTGTCGGCTAGACTATGTTCCAAATACGGCCCGGGAAGCCACGTTCTCAACGGTACTCTCAAATAGTTTTGGATTCGGCGGAACCAATGGAACATTGATCTTCAGGCGGATCTGATGGTAACGCTTATGCGTTTGACCGTGATTATTGGTATTGCTCTTACCACAGCGACCATATGTGCGCGGGTATGGGTCTCAAATATTTTATCTTATCAGGTCGCTAGGTCTGATTTATTCGTACCAAACGGGGCTTCAGCGACTCGTGTTCTGAAAGATCTTGCCCCAAATCTCTCAGTTACTGAGCGTAAGTTTTTATTTTTTCTTTACCCCTTTTTCAGTCATGTCCAGGCTGGATTTTATCGTTTCCCCAGAGCGTCGTCGGTAATTGAGGCACTGAAGTCGATAAATGATGGGAACGCAGTGGTAAATCGAGTCACTGTTCCCGAAGGTATTACGTCGGCGTTGCTTTTTGAACAATTGGGAGGAATTAGAATTCTTGATGGGCCGATTAGTCTTGAGCAGGAAAGGTGGCTTAAATTGTCGGACCCCTTTGCTCATAACGAAGGAGCATTTTTGGCAGAAACCTATCTTTGGCAACAGCAGATGACTCGAAATGAACTCCTTGAGTTAATGCATCGTGCGCTTGAAGATGCTCTGAAAAAAGCATGGATTGATCGAGATCCGATTGTTGATACTGCATTGAAGTCACCTTACGAGTTACTGATCCTTGCATCCATTGTTGAAAAGGAAACGGCTCTGGCATCCGAGAGGGCAGTAATTGCTGGCGTATTGATCGAGCGTTTAAAGCGAGGAATGAGGTTGCAAACCGATCCTACGGTGATCTACGGACTGGGGCACGCTTTTAAAGGCAACTTGACTCGTCGTCACTTACGTGAAAAAACAGCGTATAACACCTATCGGATTGATCGGCTGCCACCAACGCCGATCGCATTGGTTGGTCCTGAAGCTTTACATGCAGTGGCGCGACCAAAAATGACAGGAGCGCTGTATTTTGTTGCAGATGGTTCTGGTGGTCACGCTTTTGCTAAAACTCTCAAAGAACACAATGCGAATGTAAGGAAGTATCAACTAAAGCGATGAAATCACCTACTCCGCAGTTCATTAGTCTCGAAGGTATTGAAGGCGCTGGAAAAAGCACGCAGAAGAAGGCTCTTTGCGAGTTGCTGTTGGCCAACGGCATTGCCTTCATTGAAACTCGTGAGCCTGGTGGTACGCCTTATGCTGAAGCAATTCGTTCGTTGTTGTTGGATCATACCCTCGAAGCCCCGGCGGCGAAAACTGAGCTTTTACTTATGTTTGCAGCACGTGCACAACATTTGGAAATGCGTATTTTGCCAGCTCTAGCCGATGGGTTATGGGTTGTCTGTGATCGTTTCACTGATGCTACCTATGCGTATCAGGGAAAGGGGCGGGCTCTTCCCCTGGAATGGATTGCTACTCTTGAAACTCTAGTTCAAGGGGACTTACGCCCGGACACTACTTTGATTTTCGATGTGCCAGTTGATGTGGGTCTGGAGCGAGCAGGAAAGCGTGGTGATCTTGATCGAATTGAATTAGAAGATTGGGCCTTTTTTGACCGTGTTCGTCGGGGTTATCGAGCAATCGCTGAAGCGAATGATCGACGAGTTCTTTGGTTTGATGCTAGCCAAGATATGGAATCTGTTACGGATGCAATGTATAAAAAATTAATGAGCCGTTGGGGTTTCTCATGTCGCCCGAATTAACGGCAGCTTGGAAGGAAATTCGGCAGGGTCTTCTCGGTGATCATCGGCCGCAAGCTTGGTGTCTAGTTCACCCAGTTGGAGTCAATGTCGCACCACTGCATGACCAATTAGTTGGATTTCTACTCTGTTTGCAACCGATTAATGGTTTGGCTTGTGAAAGTTGTGACGGCTGTCATTTTTATCGATCCGGCGCACATCAAGATCTGACGGTTCTGAGTCCTGAGGGTGCGGCCGGAATGATCAAAGTAGATTCTATTCGTGGCATGATTGAAACAGCCCAAACAACAGGTTCACTGGGTGGTCATCGAGTTATAACTATAGTTCCAGCAGACGCATTAAATGTGTCCTCGACTAATGCATTATTAAAAATTGTTGAAGAGCCACCGGCTGGAACGTTTTTCGTCTTCCAAACGGCTTTGCCTGGAAAATTACTGCCGACATTGATTAGTCGACTCCGAATGATTCGTGTAAGGCCACCGTCCCCTGAATTTTTTGAGACTGAAGCTCTTCATCGAAATCTAGATGTGTCTGATATGTATCTGGGAGCGCTACTGCTGTCTGAGCCAATGGCGATAATTGATGAACGCGATCGATTTGAGTTAGCGAAATCTGTTCTTGATGTATTGCATCAGGTTCGGGACGGTGTTGATCCGCAACAATTGATTAAAAGATTCGCTAAGCAAGAACCGCTTGTCGTATTGATAGTATTTTCTCAAATCCTTGAACATCTAATTAGGGGTGAAAAGAGCGCATTATTACGCCTCGGTTTTGATGGACCTTTGCCGGCAGCACCGATGCTTTTTAGGGTTGTGGATCGGGTTAATGAGATGAAATTGCAGTCACTCGCCAATATTTCAGTGAATTTACCACTTGCGCTGGGCGTCGCTTTAGCTGCCTGGGGTTTCATTTGGACTAAAGTCAGGAATTAAATCTTTTGTATCAGTAAAACCCGGCAGTGTTTCACTCGAATGCTGATTTTGAATTAGCGTAAGTGGCCAATCTTCGTAATTGTTCGGGGTAGAGATTGTGTATGCTTGTCATGCACAATTTTAGACGTCGAAATTAGTTGAAGGAAAAAGTATGAGGTTAATGCTCAAATCCTATGATTAATACTGGAGAATTCTATGATTGATTCACATTGCCATCTCGACTGCATTGACGTTTCTCATCGGGAGGGCGGGCTTGAGTCGGTTTTAGATAACGCCAAGGCGCATGGTGTAGATCGAATGCTATGCATCTCAATAACACTTGGTAATGACGCACCGCGTCAGATTGCAGCGAATCATGCTCAAGTTTGGGCTAGTGTTGGAATTCATCCTTGCCATGCCCATGAAGAGCCGAATGTTAGTGTTGATCTGTTGAAAGCATTGTGTTCTTCGCCAAAAGTTATAGCGATTGGGGAAACCGGTCTTGACGGCTTTCACGACCCAGTCACGGACATACAAAGGCAAAGCTTTAAAACTCACTTATTGGCAGCTAAAGATTTAGGGCTGCCGGTCGTGGTGCATACCAGAGATGCGAAAGAGGAGACTATTGCTCTTATTAAAGCACATGGCTGCTTAAGTTCTGCAGGTGTTTTGCATTGCTTTACTGAGTCTTGGGAGATGGCTAAACAGGCATTGGATCTCGGCTATTATATTTCCATGTCCGGCATCGCTAGTTTTCCGAAAGCCACCAGCGTGCATGAGGTATGTCGAAAAATTCCATCAGACCGGTTATTAATTGAAACGGATGCACCTTGGCTTGCTCCTGTACCGCAGCGCGGTCGATCTAATGAGCCGGCATACGTCAGCTATGTTGCTGATGCGGTTGCTAAATTGCGGAACGAGCCGGTGGAGATTATTGCAGAACAGACTACTGAAAACTTTTATCGTTTGTTCAAGTCGGCAAGCTGAGTATTTGATGGTAATTTTTTGGTGCGTGAGTTTGGCATTTTTTAGCGCAGATTATTTGATTCGGCTAATCAAGCCTAACCTGATCGCCAAGCATAAGGGATCCAGATTGGGCGACTTTTAAGAATACTCCGCAAGCACCGGTTAAGAGTTCTGAGTTCAAACGTTTGAGTAAACCAGTATCTCGCTGTCCATGCCAGTCACACTCGATAGCTTTACATCGTTCGATGGGTTCGATTACCTCAAACTTTACGTTACCAATTAATAACGAGCGTCCAATCCAGCGTGTTTCTGCAAACGCTTCAAGCCCGGATATAATCAGATTTCCTCGATACCTACTGGGGTGAAATACGGTATTGGTCACTTTTGCGATGGCATTGACTGTTTCTAGATTTATTAACGAAACATAGGGTTCTGGTTGGTCGGTAAACCCTGTTTTAAGCCTAACAAGCTTGAATGATGGTAAATTGGGAGCCAGGGTTGAAATCCAGTTACAAAGATCGGAATTTTTCGAAAGCGGTCGTGAAACCTGAAGGACCCCGTTCTGATGCTTAAACCGAATCGATCCATTATTCCATTGAACTAAGATTTGAGAGATAAGATCGGTTTCTGTTGATTGCCAAAAGTGCTTTTTTGGGCGCCAGTTGCTTGGGTCTGGAGGAATACGGTTTCGATACTCCAATGCAAATTCGCGGTCACCCGGTAATGCACTATTAGTGAAGAAGTCTGATTTTCTGAGAATTTCACCAGCAAATCCTTTGATGGGATAGCAAATTATGTGAGCTACTTCCATTACGATTAATCCGCCGCATGTTCGCAGAGTTCAATTAGTACGCCTTCCGTATCCTTAGGATGTACGAAGGCCACACGAGTGCCATGAGCGCCAGGAACTGGGTATTCATTGATTAAGGTAAATCCTGAATTTTTTAGACGCGCAAGTTCGATTTCAATATCGGTAACAGTAATTGCTAATTGTTGCAGCCCACCTTTGCCTGCATTTTTTTGGATGAACTTTGCAATTGGCGAATTTTGGTCGGTTGCAGCGATCAGTTCAATACAAGATTCACCGATCTGGAAGAATGCAGTTTCTACTTTTTGTGAGTCAACTCGTTCGCGACCAGTTAAAATAAATCCAAGTTTTTCATAGCTCTGAATTGCCTTATCGAGGTCCTTCACAGCAATGCCCACATGATCGATTTTGTGCAACATACCTTTTATTCTCCTTGCGTGTGAGCGTATTCTCTGCACTAGAGTATAAGAATAATAAGAAAAAAGAGGTGAATATGTTCCGTTCGATCATAATCGACGATTTTATGACCACCAATCTTACAATAGCAACGCCTGATATGGATCTATTGGCGCTAGTCGACTTATTGCTTTTACAGGGGATCTCCGGCGCTCCTGTGACTGATTCGGATGGATATCTTGTGGGCATGATTTCCGAACATGACTGCCTCAAGGCAATTTTAGTCGGGACCTATCAAGGTGATGTTGGTGGGCGTGTTGGGGAGGTAATGTCACTTCAGACTGAAACTATTCGGATTGGCACTAGTATCGTGGAAGCGGCATCGCAAATGGTGCAGTCAGGACGGAAACGATTGCCGGTCGTTGATGCGGAATCTCATGTGATCGGACAGATTTCGAGAAGAGATCTGCTTCGGGCTGTCCGTGCGTTTGAGATACCAAACTAAATCTTGTGTATCTAGTTGTTCATTGCATCTTTTAGGGGCTTGATACAATCCGAGGCAGCTTGCGGAGCCGCTATACTGCCCTCGCTGACTGCTTTTTTCACGGATTCATAGTTGCGTAGCCAATTTGAGTCTGTCCTCAATAAATCGGTTACTCCTTCACTTAGAAGTCGCTCAAACCACATGCTGGCCTGGTGTGTTCGGCGGGCTGGAATAGCCTCAAGGCCTGAATCACAGTACGCCTGAATACGCGCCCATAAATTCTCTATTCTCTTGGATTCAAGTGAGCTGATTGAGAGAACTTCTGGTTTCCAAAATCCTTGGTGATTGAGAAAGTTGATAGCATTTTTATAGTGTATTTCGGATTGTTTCGCCAGCCGTGCGGCTTCTCCATCAGCCTTATTAACTACGATGAAATCAGCTAACTCAAGAATTCCTTTTTTTATTCCTTGAAGCTCGTCTCCCGCGCCGGGTTGCATTAAAACTAAAAATAGATCGGTCATTGACTGGACTTCATATTCTGACTGACCAACGCCCACGGTTTCAACTAAAATGATATCGAAACCGGCTGATTCTGCGACTAAGATCGTTTCGCGTGTCCGGTTTGCAACTCCACCCAGTGATCGGCCAGCTGGGGATGGACGGATAAAAGCACGTTCCTCCCGTGACAAGCGCTCCATTCGAGTTTTGTCTCCAAGAATTGATCCTCCATGCAAAGGTGATGATGGGTCTACTGCTAAGACTCCCACCTTTTTACCTAAGCCGATCAAAAAAAGACCAAAAGTTTCTATAAATGTCGATTTCCCAACCCCGGGCACGCCGGATATGCCGATTCGAAGACTGTGCCCGCTGTGGGGCAAACATTGGTTAAGTAATTGAGTCGCGAGGACTCTGTGTTCAGCTTTCGTAGATTCAACCATCGTGATTGCTTTGGCTAGGGCCCTTCGCTCGCCTTTGAAGAGTGCCGCGGTATTAATTTTTTGCACAGGCTTTCTCAATCGAATCAAGCACGGTTTTTGCGCAGGATGGAATTTGGGTGCCTGGACCAAAAATTGCTGCAACCCCTGCTTGATAAAGTGCTTCATAATCTTTTCGAGGGATTACTCCACCTGCGAATACAATAATTTCCTTGGCACCCTCGGCTATTAGCGCTGCCTGTAATTCCGGGATTAACGTCAGATGACCAGCGGCCAGGGAGCTGATTCCTACGGCATGAACGTCATTTTCTATTGCCTGGCAAGCGACCTCAGATGGAGTCGAAAACATAGGTGATAAGTCCACGTCGAATCCCAAATCAGCAAAGGCAGTCGCTATAATCTTAGCGCCGCGGTCATGCCCATCTTGGCCCATTTTAGCAATTAAGATGCGTGGTCGACGTCCAGCCGTTTGCGCGAAGGCTTCGACTTGTTTGATCAATGATTGCCAATTACCATCATCTCTAAAATGATGACCATATATGCCGGACACGCTCCGATGCGTTGATTGGTAGCGTTTAAAGATGGATTCCATCGCGTCTGAGATTTCTCCTACTGTACAACGGGAGCGCGCAGCTTCAATTGCGAGTAAGAGTAAATTGCCTTTCCCGGTTTCTGCGCACACTTTAATTGCTTCTAGGCACTTTGTTACAGAGGTTTTATTTCGAGATTTCTTGACACTATTTAACCGCCTAATTTGCGTTTGCCGGACCTTGATATTATCGATTGAAAGAGTTTCGATTTCTTCATCAGGGGTAGCGGTCATGGTGTATTTATTTACTCCGATAATCACATCCTCGCCACGATCAATTCGAGCCTGTTTATTTGTGGCTGATTCTTCGATTCGAAGCTTTGGTAGTCCTGTTTCTATGGCCTTTGCCATACCACCTTCTGCTTCGACTTCGGCGATCAATTCGCGTGCACGATTTGCCAGTTTGTGGGTCAACGTTTCCATCATGAATGAACCGCCCCAAGGGTCTACAACTTGGCGAATGCTGGTCTCCTCTTGAAGAATTAATTGAGTGTTTCTAGCTATTCGCGCGCTGAATTCCGTAGGAAGGGCAAGAGCTTCATCAAAAGAGTTAGTGTGAAGGGACTGGGTGCCGCCAAAGACAGCGGCCATAGCCTCGATCGTGGTCCTTACAATATTATTGTAAGGATCTTGCTCGGTGAGTGACCAACCGGAAGTCTGACAGTGCATTCTTAATATGGTGGAGCGCTCTGATTTTGGTTTGAATTCATTAACGATCTCATGCCATATCAATCGTGCCGCTCGTAGTTTTGCGATCTCCATGTAAAAGTTCATGCTGACGCCAAAGAAAAACGACAATCGGGGTGCGAATTCATCAATATCGAGGCCTGCATCAAGAGCTGTCCGTATATATTCTTTGCCATCAGCCAAGGTATAAGCGAGTTCTAGAGCTGCATCAGCACCAGCTTCTTGAATGTGGTAGCCGGAAATCGAAATAGTATTAAATTTTGGCATGTGTTCGCTACAATATTTGATGACATCCCCAATAATTCGCATTGAGGGGGCTGGCGGGTAGATGTATGTATTGCGAACCATAAATTCTTTAAGAATATCGTTCTGAATTGTTCCTGAAAGCTGGTTTTTTGATACCCCTTGTTCCTCGGCTGCGACGATGTAGTTAGCAAGGACTGGCAACACAGCACCATTCATTGTCATAGAAACAGAAATTTGATCTAGTGGAATTGAATCAAACAAGATTTTCATATCTTCCACTGTATCGATGGCTACGCCAGCATTACCAACGTCCCCGGAAACACGAGGATGGTCTGAGTCGTAACCACGGTGTGTAGCCAGGTCAAAGGCTACTGATATACCCTGTCCGCCTGCAGCGAGTGCTTTTTTGTAAAAAGCATTTGATTCTTCTGCAGTGGAAAAGCCAGCATACTGGCGTATTGTCCAGGGGCGTCCTGCATACATAGAGGCTTTCGGGCCACGTAGAAAAGGAGCTATCCCAGGCAGCGAATGCATGGATTTTAGGGATTTTACATCCTCAGCGGTGTACAGTATTTTTAAGTCAATGTTTTCAGGCGTGTACCACGTCATTTCGTCGGGCGTTAGGCCCTTAGTTTCTTTGTAGACTAACTCGTCCCACTTATTTAAGTCTGTCATGAATGCCTCAGAGCGCTTTTAATTGCGTAATGGTATGTTTTTTATGAGACTCAGCGATGGCCTGTTGGTCTTTTTTCTCTGGAATTTCATCGGGTTCAATTCGATATAGTGGTTGTCCTTTCTTCACAATCACACCATCTTCTTCGTTGATCAATACTTCAGTCACTGTGCCTGAGAATTCTGCATGGACTTTGTTGAACATTTTCATGACTTCAATGAGGTATAGCGGGTCTCCTACTTGAAAGTGTGTTCCCACCTTTATGAAAGTTGGTGAATGTGGCGTCTCCTGTGCGTAAAACATTCCACCAGAAATTGCCACGATTTCATTGGTAGAGGTGAGAGGCGGGGGGGTAAGAATTTTTTTTGCCTTCTCAACTAGTTCTGGTGTTTCCAGGCGATTTGGAATCGAAATCGTTAAATCGGCATTGGTCGTTAACTCATCGAAGCCTGTTCGTATTGCCGCGCTCGCTACAAGACCTAATAATTCGAGCCCTAACTGAAACCCGATATGTGCTGCCTGAATTTCAGCCCAGAGGGGTTCCTGAATCTCGTTTGGGGGCCTATTTTGTGAAAGTAATGTAACCCATTCTAACCAGGGCCTCGAACCTAGCAGGCTTTCCAAATGCTTATAAAATTGAATTCCTTGTTCCAGAATCGATTGGTCATGATTCCAGATTGTCTCTAAGGCGGCTGACCCTGCCGTAGCATCCATATTAAGAAAGTGATAGAGCTCGTTGAGAACTTCCAAGGGATTTTTGGTCCATAAAAAATGACTTTGCCCCCCTCGCCACTGCCCTTTGACTTTTGAAATCCAACCCATTAATAGATGGGGATTAGAGGTCAAGACCTTTAAAGGTCTTGTAATTAAAATCCTTTTTCGCGCAAATAGTTCATCTGATTCAGAATCGGCTGCTAAATATTGCATGGCTAGATCAAAGTCCAGTTTGCTTACCTCAGCAAATAGAGTGCCCGCAAGTGTCAGGTAAGCCTGAATAAACGCAGTACTGTATTTCGAGTAGGGATCTTGAGCCAGAAGCCAATGCGCCAGACCATAAAGGAATGGGAGATTGGTTTGTAAATCATGTCCGCTGATAGTCATTTTACGGAGGATTTCCACCATGGCTTCATAACTTTCTTTACGGTCGTTGCCCACTGTCAATAGCAATGCGATATTAGAGTCATAAGCGCCAGCGAGGGTATATGTCATGAATACGTTTGTGTCTGGATTTCGAACGCCGATGCCTTGATCGTCCCGGATCTCTGAGCTGATAGGAGAAGACCAATGTTCAATGATGCCCCCCGCATGGGGAGCCAGAGCCGAATTAGTAGCATTGAGCCTGGCTTCCACAGAAGCAGGTTCGCGAGGTATCCGAGTTGGCTTTGGTAGATTTTTTTTGTGGCACGCGATCAGAACCATCGCCTCAACCAGAGAGTTAACTATGAATGAATCGTCTGGGTTTTCTGGGTTTTCAAACCGTAGCCCGTAACACAGTTCGCTAACCCGGTGTTCAACTTGAATTCGGGTATTCATTTCCATAAAAAAGCATTGGTCATTATCGACGATGCATTCAAAGGTGGAAACTGAATCCAGGCAAACGGCCTGACCAAAACGGGTTGCATCTGATTCCATCTGATCCAAAACGGCCAGCTCAGATTGTAAAGCCAGGACTCTAAGCGTTTTTTCGCTGGTCTGACTTCTGATGATCTCTTTCTCAAGAGCTTCTTGCGTGAGGGAGACTTCCCATACTTTTTGTTCATGCATTTGCAAGGAGCAGTCACGAGCACCCATGGTAACGCACCATTCTCCATTGCCGATCACTTGAATTTCGTGGTGGCGAATGGTTTCGATATTGCGCTCAATAAGTACGTTTTTATTGTCACCACATCCCACAGCTTTTACTTCGTTGAGAACTTCTTTTAACGACTCGGCTACTTTGCTAATAGCCTTCTTTAACTGATCTTTAGACGATCCATCGAAATCTTTAGGTGCTTTAAGTATTCGTTGACCTTTTCCGCCGCCGCCACTGATAGCTTTTAGACGGATGCGATTGTTGGGCTGTTCAGTGAATAATCGAGCCACCTCATGCTCTGCTTGAGTGACGATTTCATCGATTGTGATCACATCTATCAAAGCTGAGTAGCTTGCCGCTAACAAGGCTTCTGCTTGAGCGGCTTGAGTTTGACCGGGCGGACTTTGTAATCCGTATTGAGAGGCAATATGATCTAAGCCATCGTTGTCGATCGCCTTTGTTAAAAGTGTGCGGACAGTGAGGTCATTCACTCCGGGCACTGTGGATACCCCGATCGCCAATGCCATGCGCTTTGCCTCATCTTTCAGGCCTGCTTGATGAACCGTACTTGAACAGGGCCCGATAAAAAGAAGCCCAGCATTCTCAATCGCTCTGACAAGGCTTTCATCTTCGGCCATGAAGCCATATCCGGCAAATATTGCATTGTGCCCATTGCTTTTTGCGATCTGAATGATTTGTTTAATCCTTTGATCACGTTCTTCTACCGTTGCCCCGGTGTAATCTGGAACACGATGGATTCGAGTTGGTTCTGCAATCAGGCGAATTTCGGGTGAGAGGGCATGTTGGTAAGTAACGGAGTCCTTTTCTGATAATAAAATTCCAAAATTTGCCCCCATTTCGTTCAATACATCCATCACTTCCTTGCGAATCGGTCCGCGGCATATGATTAAGCAGTCGATATTTTTGCAATCAAACTGACGTACCCATTGAGAATCTGATTGCATGAGCTGTCTATTTTGATGAATTAGATCATGAGTCATTAATGGAATTCCCGTTGGATCGCAGTCATGGGCGTGGGCTCATATGCATTTATGTAGCGAAAAAAATTTTCACCAAGTATTTGTCTCAAGTCCTGTGGCATGACGATTTGGCCGATCGAGCCAAGCGATAAGGCTTCTCGAGGATTCATTAATTCAGTTTCGTAGCGTAGTGAAAGCTCTTTTTCTTGATTTTTTAACCAGTCATTGGCTGCTGTATTGTCAGACACTGCAAGCTTTTCAGCCTCCGCACGGAGGGCTTTGAGCTCATCTTTGTAAACAAATTCCTTTCCAGCTGGCCCCATAACTGCCAACCGAGTAGTTGGTAGAGCGAAAACGATATCGGCACCAAGCTTATAGTTATTAAATGCCGCATAGGCACCACCAAAAGCATTGCGAATGATTAGCAAGAATCGTGGGACCCTGAGATCGATAATGGCATCAAGCATAGCTCTGCCAGCGTGAACAATCCCCTGATTCTCTTGTTCGCGTCCAGGCAGAAAGCCGGTTGTATCCTCGATGAATAACATCGGGATGTTGTAGAGATTGCAAAACCGGATGAAACGAGCATTTTTCATGGCTGCTTGAATATCAATTTGGCCTGAAGCTACTGCGGAGTTGTTTGCACAAAATGCTATGACATTCCCACCAATCCGACCAAAAGCACAGATTGTATTACGAGCTCTGTTAGGCTGAAATTCATAGAAATCACCATGGTCACAGACCTGTTGAATGATGATCGTAATATCTAATGGAGTATTGAATCCACTTGGGCTATTTAACGCATGCTTCAATAGAATATCGACATCCCAGGTTTTTCTATGAATAGGGTCTGAGGTTGACTGAAAGGGAGCCAGCGTTGAATTATTTGATGGTAGAAAACGTAATAAGCGTTGAACTTTACGGATGGCTTGTACTTCATCTTCAACCACAAAGTCGGTGACACCCGTTTGGCTATGGACGCTTGGACCTCCAAGTTCTTCTGGTGTGACGTCTTCGCCCAACACACTTTTAATGACTGACGGACCTGTTAATCCAAAAAAAGTGTCATTGGGTTGGATCACGAAAGAGCCTTGCCTTGGTAAATATGAGCCACCGCCGGCATTGAATCCGAACATGCACATGACAGAGGGAACTCGACCTGATATTTCTCTTAAGGCACAAAAAGCCTCGGCATAGCCGTCTAATCCGCCGACTCCTGCTGGAACATAGGCACCAGCAGAATCGTTAAATCCGATAACGGGGATCCCTAGTTTTCCAGCGGTTCTGAAAAGTTGTGCGAGTTTGGACCCGTTCGTTGCATCCATTGATCCGGCGCGGACTGTAAAATCGTGACCGTAAATAGCAACTTCTCGCCCTCCGACGGTCGCGAGTCCGGTTACTAGGCTAGCGCCATCGAGATTTGGCCCCCAATTTTGAAACAAGATTGTCGGTTCTTTGTCGACTAAAAATTCAATTCGCTCCCAAACAGTCATGCGGTTTTTTTGGTGCTGGCGTTCGATAGCTGCTATGGGCGCTCCTTTTGGTCTTTGTTGTAATTCCCAGCCTGCCCTCAATGTATCTTCGTAAGGACCTTGTGTTCGAGGGATTTCCCCTGGAATTTCGAACCGCTTTTCTTCGAGTTCTTGAAACGGATTGGTCAGGCGAGCCTTTCTTTCTTTTGAGGGCATGTGAAACTCATCCTTTTTTCTTCGTTTAGAGCTCATTAAATAATCAGTCGTCATGGTGTGACGCATATATTGTGCGCAAAGTGACTTTCGTACAACTCTCGGATAATGTTGTGTTTATGAAGTTTCGGATTGATTTGTGGCTCCGTCAGACTTCATGTCTTGGGCGCATTGTATTAGAAAATTGGTGCATTTTACGCCGATATAACTAGTCGAACGCTTGCCCCGCACCCGTGGAGATTTATGCAACCCAAAAAAACTTTGTAATCCGTAATCTAGGAGGTAAAGAAAGTTGATGCTTTTAAGTAACCTTGGATAACTCTTTTTATTCAAATGTGACCCATACCGGGCAGTGATCGGAGGGTTTTTCCATGCTTCTAATTCGATAGTCAATTCCTGTGTCTACAATCCTATCAAATAATGGTTGTGTGACTAGAATATGATCGATTCGCAGGCCACGTTTTGGATCATCTTCAAAGGCTCTAGAGCGATAATCGAACCAACTAAATTTATCTTTTACGTCGGGATAATTTGTTCGCCAACTATCGATTAACCCCCAATCTGTGAGCCGCTTAAACCAGTCCCGTTCTTCAGGTAGAAAGGAGGTTTTGCCTGTTCGCAGCCAACGTTTTTTTGCATCCTCTGAGATTCCAATATCTGAGTCGACTGGCGCGACATTGAAATCACCCATCACAACAATTAGATCAGTCGGATGATACTCAGCCTCGAGAGTTATCAGGAGGTTGCGATAGAAGTCCTCTTTAGCTGGAAATTTTACTGGATGGTCCCGGCTCTCGCCTTGGGGGAAGTAGCCATTGAATACAGTCAGGATCTTCCCATCGGCCATTTGATAACGTCCACGAATCATTCGCCGCTGTGCATCTGGTGTATCTGACGGAAAGCCACGAATGATTTCGATAGGTTCTGGCTTTGATGCTAGCGCAACCCCGTAGTGCCCTTTTTGGCCATGAGTGTCAAATCGATAGTTGAGGAACTCAAGGTCATCATAAGGGAATTGTTCGTCAGCGACTTTTACTTCTTGCAGGCCTACTATATCAGGGTTCAATTCTCGTTGGATGGCTTCTAGCTGATGAATTCTTGCTCTAATGCCGTTGATGTTAAAGGAGACGATTTTCATAGGTTCTTTTCTGTCTGTTTATAGACGCATACTATCAGAGTGAAGGAGAGGCTCAATGAACATTATTTTGATGCGTCATGGCGAAGCAATTCCATTTGCGGCCAGTGACTCAGAACGATCACTAACTCCCAACGGCATTGCAGAAGTAACGAAAACAAGCTCATTGCTGATGGAAGGTGGGTGGGTACCCAAAGCTGTTTTTTGTTCAACCCGACTGAGGGCTCAGCAAACAGCATGCCGAGTAATTGAATCCATGAGTTTGAGTAGTACTCCCGAAATAATTAATGGGATTACCCCAGAAGAAGAGTGGAGGTCAGCGCTAAAGATAATTGCTGCTAATGCATCTGATGGTTCGCTTTTTGTTTTTCATCAACCAATACTGACCGAAATCGTTGGCTATTTAATTGAATCCAATCCACATGCGGATATCCATCCTCGGGCTGTAGTTGCGGTTGCGTATGTCTTGTCGGTCTGCGATTTCTTGCCCGGAAAAGCGACGATTTTATCGTCTTACACGCCATGAATATTGATGTGTTAAATTTTGACGTCCAGGGAGCTCAGTTTGCAGGCGTGGGGTATGGACCGTGCAATGGCACACCCGTCTTAGCATTACACGGTTGGCTTGATAACGCAGCGTCCTTTTGTCGGCTGGCTCCTTTGTTATCTGGATGCCGAGTAGTCGCCATAGATCAACGTGGTCATGGCATGTCTAATCATGCCGGGGGTCCATATTACATATGGGACAGCGTGCCAGATATGATTTGCGTGCTAGATGCTTTGGGTTGGGAAAAAGCAATAATACTTGGGCATTCTATGGGCGCCGCGGTTGCGACATTGTTTGCTGGCACTTTTCCTGAGCGAGTCATTGCGCTTTGGCTGCTTGAGGGTTTAGGTCCTTGGATTTATCCTAATGGAACTGGACCTGATTTGTTGCGAGAATCTATCCGTAAGCAGAGATCGATTGGAAAGAAGAAAAAGCCATGGTATCCAACAGTAGAAGATGCGGTCCGAGCGAGGGTTAAGGGTGGAGTCGTAACCCTAACAGAGTCAGCTGCAGATCCTATTGTTCGCCGAGGCTTGATACATATAAATGATGGTTATACCTGGGCATCTGACCAGTATTTGACTTTGCCGCCGATGTTTAGGCTAAGTGAGAGCCAAATTCGAGTGTTCATTGAGCATGTGAGTGCCCCCATTTCTTTAGTGCTCGGAAGTCGAGGCTTTTTTCAAGACCCCCAGTTTTTGTCAGAACGAATTGAGATTTGTGCAGATGTAAGGGTGGAAATCTTCGACGGAGGACACCATCTTCATCTAGAGGGTGCGGAGTGTGTGATCGCATGTTGGTTATTAGAAGGGTTGGAGCAGTAATGAAATTTGGTTGGTTTTTCGTGTGTTGTTTTGCGGCACTAAACGCGCACGCAACTGATATCCAAGGGTCGAAAGATTTGCCGGAAATAAACCGGCCATTGGGTTCGAGCATTGTTCGGTACTCAGAGGTTGACCGTTCAGCCATTCGGCTTCCGCTGGAACGCGTTGAGCGGGTCAATAATCGGTTGGAGATTGATCGCGAACTCTATATTGACGGTCAACTAATTGATATTACTTATCAATTAGGGCCTCGCTACGATTACTCTGATTATGTGGATGAGCTGAGAGAACTGCTTGTTGTGAATGGTGCGGAATTATTATTTTCGTGCAAAAGTAGAGGCTGTGGATCCAGTGGTTTGTGGGCTAATACGCTATTTAAAGTGCGTGAACTCTATGGCCCAAACGGTCGTCAAAAGTACTTTGCGGTCAAATTACCTGGAGCATTTGATCGATATCTGTCGGTATATGGCATCGAGCAGGGTAATCGCCGGCAATATGTTCAGGTGCGGATTATTCGGTCTGGAGTAGATGAGCGGGGCTTTCAGGGAGTTGATGCTTTAGTCTCCAGATCACGGGTTGTGTTGCCGATTCAGTTCGCGGAAGATCAGGTAAGCTCGGATAGTCGAGACTTAATTTCTGAGATCGCTAACAATCTCAAGCACTTGGATTCCGAGAATTTGGCTGTCGTCGCGTACAGTGCGGTGGCGCCTGGCGGGTTCCTTGATGATTCTATTCGACAATCAGCCGTGCGAGCAGAGCATGTTCGAAAGTTATTAGAAGAGGCTGGATTTTCACTTAAAGCAGCGCATGGTTTGGGTGCTTTGAGTCCTTCAGATGGACTTTCGCCCGAACGTGTTGAAATCATCCAGTTCCGGTGATTGCTGTATTTTTCTCTTCAAGTAAAAGGGCAAGAGGAAATCTATGTCAGTCGAAATTTTGTTTAATCAGACGATCTCGAATCAGGCCGCTCGACTGATTCTTGATTACTGGTTTTTTGAATATCCTACTAGCGATCTTGCGACTGAGCAGGATTTGCGATGGTTCAGCGGTGGATCGGTCGTGGATCAAGAAATTGGAAGGCGGTTTGGGTACCGCGTTGAATTAGCTTTGGCAGGCGGCTTTCGGGATTGGGAAAATGAGCCAGAGAGTGGCTTGGCGTTAATTATTTTGTTGGATCAATTTACCCGCAATATTTTTCGCGGTTCGCACCGTGCTTTTTCAGGTGATGGGAGAGCTTTGAAGTTAGCCCGTCGAGGTCAGAGTCAGGGGTTATTTGAATCTCTACCGTTGATGTTGCAGGTTTTTGCTTTAATGCCACTCGAGCATAGTGAGCTACTTTCAGATCAAACAAACTGTGTCCAGGGTATGCAGGTACTAAGAGATAAAGCGTCAGAGGAAGAGAATCCCCGTTTTGAATCATTTTTGACCTATGCCCTAGAGCATAAAACGATTATTGAACGCTTCGGCCGATTTCCGCACCGCAATGTGCTTTTGGGGAGAAACTCTAGCGATGATGAACAATGCTATCTCTTAACAGGCAAAGATTTTGGGCAGGCGTCCACGATGTAAGAATCTGTTTGATAAGAAGTTCTTTTTTATTGATTGATTGCGTGAAGGTATCGTTAGTAAATATTATTTATTGAAAAAATTTGATTGCAGATAATTTAAAATGGCGCTGCTATCAGAAATGAGCTGGTGGATTGATGGGAAAGCTGACCTCACCTTCTGGGACTCGCAGAGTAAGATCACTCATTCCATGGGTTGAAGCATAACAGCATAGCCTAGGTGTCAACCACGCGGCATCGTCCTCTGACAAGCGCGGTAACTGAATGTGCATTTTTGTTTCTTTGATTTTCGGTTCTATGCTTATCGCCCGAGTTTGTGCGGTGAATTCGAGTGAGACTGCATTCAACGGATTCAGGGATTTTTCAGTATCACCAATCAGGGTCATGGTTCGATGAGGAATGCGGGCATCATCGAAAACGTTGCCTGTTGGGAGAAATCCGTGATTAGCATAAAAGCTCATCGCGTCAATCTGTGCTCCAAGCGTTGGTGTATTGCCGGCAGCACGAATATATGAAACAGCTTTCTTTAATAAACTGCTACCGATATTTTTTCGTCTCATGTTACTTAATACTGCCATGCGACCGATTTTTCGGAGGCCCATAATTCGAGCGCAGCCAACTGGGTATTCTTCGTGTATAGCTAAGAGATGAATGGCTTCGGTGTCAAGTGGGTCCCATTCATCTTTAGGGTCGATGCCTTGTTCGTCAATGAATACTGCTGTTCGAATAGTTTGTAACGCAGTTTGATGTGTTTGCCAGGAAACTTTAAGGATCTGCATGTTCGACCGGAGCAAGTAATTCTGTTCGGATGAGCTCACGGAGCCAGTTTTGCCAAAAGCTATCGAGCGTAGCGAATAGATTGGTTTCGATGCGTCGCAAGTTTACAAAACAAATTATCTCGGGAGGCGTGAGATCATGTACCCGTTCTCCGTTGCAGTAGAGAATTTTTTCAAAATAAGCTACGCGGCAGCTAGGATCGAGCTCCCATTCTTTGACTGTTTTAATTAACAGCTCGACTGTGTCGTCGGATAATGGATCTTCAAATTGTAAATCAAGATAGGGTGAAGTTACTCGGCTCCCGAGTATGTCGCTTAGAAATTGATTATCAGCGATTATTTCCAAAATAGCCTCACGGACATGACTGAGATCTTCGAGCTCGATTTTTGCTGTTTGATTCCTTGGTTTTAGGCCTCGGTCATTATAGCGGATCATGTCTCCTTCAGTAGCCGAGAGTTCCAAGGCGGATTCAAGCAGTTCTGTGACATTGGGCGCTCTAAAGCCAATCGACAGCGTCATACAATCGCTATCAATGGCAACTCCGTGATGAATGATATGGGGTGGTAAGTACAATACATCGCCCGGTTCAGCTATGAATGTTGCGACTGGGGTATCGGGCGAGACTAAAGCTAGCTCTTGCCCAGAAAGCATCTGGGTGGCTGTTGTTGCCTGGGGTCCAACCTCCCAATGTCTGTGTCCGTTCAGTTGAATCAGAAATACACTAAAATGATCAAAGTGGCGGCCCACGCTGCCACCCTTTGAAGCCCAAGATAGCATGCAGTCTTCAAATCGCCAGTTGGGTATCCAATTCAATTGCTGCCTGAGTAAATCATATTCGGGGAACAATTGCTCAATTGCCTGAATGAGAACACTCCATGGACCTTTAGGCATTCGAAACTGTTTAAAGGGCCCATGTTTTAGAGTGAATCTTGAGCCTTCCATGCCAGTGATCAAACGGCTTGGTAAATCGGTTTCAGTCAGAATTGAAATTAATGTCTCGGTATCAGGGACTAAGGATCCAGCATCGACGGACTTTTCAAGAAATACTGGTGTTCTCTGCCAATACGGTGCAAGTTTTTGCGAGTCACTAAGGTCAATCCGAAGTAACCTGTCGATGATCATATATTTCGCGCCTGAATCTCGGCGGAGCCCAGATAACTTAATGGTGTCAATGCTAAAAGCGCGTCTTTTGCCTCCTGTGGGATATCCAATTTTGAAATGAATTCACGGAGTGATTCCTCATCAATTGGTTTTCCACGGGTCAGTTCTTTCAATTGTTCGTAAGGCTTTTCGATACTATAACGACGCATTACTGTTTGAACAGGTTCAGCAAGAACCTCCCAGCGATTTGCTAAGTCTTCGGTGATTTTTGCGAGGTTGATCTCAAGCTTTGACAGTCCTTTCAGGGTTGCTTCATAGGCTATAAGCGAATGGGCTGCGCCAACCCCTACATTTCTCAATACGGTGGAATCAGTGAGATCACGCTGCCATCTAGAGATGGGCAATTTACTGGCTAGATGCTCGCAAATCGCATTAGCAATGCCTAGATTGCCCTCAGAGTTTTCGAAGTCAATTGGGTTAACCTTGTGTGGCATAGTAGATGAACCTACTTCGCCAGGAACTGTCCGCTGCTTGAAATAATCCAACGAAATGTAGCTCCAGAGGTCACGATCTAAATCAAGCAAAATAGTATTAAATCGTTTTAAAGCATCGAAGTATTCTGCGATGCAGTCATGGGGTTCTATCTGTGTAGTTAGCGGATTAAACGTAAGACCGAGATTGCTAATTACGTTTTCTGCATGATCAGCCCAGTCAATTTCTGGATACGCAGAAAAGTGCGCATTATAATTCCCGACAGCTCCGTTCAATTTCCCGAGGAGCAAAACAGCATGAAATTGATCGAATTGACGTTCTAGTCTTGCTACGAAATTGGCAAACTCTTTACCCACCGTTGTCGGTGAAGCACTTTGTCCGTGTGTGCGAGACAGCATTGGAGATCCTGCCCAATTATGCGCCATGTCACGTAACGTATCGATGATCCTGGTCATTGCTGGTTCGAGTGCTAATTCACGCATTCTGGAAAGGATTAAGCTGTATGACAGGTTGTTGATGTCCTCACTGGTGCATGCAAAATGCACGAATTCGGCAATCGACGCTAGTTCAGGGCTCGCTTCAAACTTCTCTTTGATGAAATACTCGATTGCTTTGACATCATGATTCGTGGTCTGTTCGATAGTTTTGATATTTTCTCCATCCGCTTCTGAGAATTCTTGAAGGATGGCATCAATATTGGCTATGGCTTGTTCCGACAGCGGTGCCACCTCATCAATTTGGGGGTGAGCCGCAAGCGATTTAATCCAGGCGAGCTCAACTTCGAGTCGCGTCCGCATTAGTCCAAATTCACTGGCAATGGGTCTAAGCACATCCACTTTTGACGCATAGCGTCCGTCAATTGGAGATAGTGCTGTTAAGCTTGAGAGTGTCATATTTTTACCTACAAACCGAGTGTGTCGAGTTCGTTGAAGACACGGCCTCTCTGAAATAGCAATGCTAGACGTCCGCCGCCTAGTTGCCGATAAAGCATCGCGGATCGAATCCCACTCAACAAAAGCGCCCGTATTTTAGCAGGATTGTTCCCTTGCTGCAGATGCCTTCCATGGTTTCCGGTAACCATAATGCGAAATTTTAGCGTGGAGATGGTCTCTTGATAAGCCGTATTGAGCGTTTCCATAACGGCTTCATGGGTAGGTCCAAGTGTTTCTGATTTTGTGATAGCGATCTCTAAAAATCCGCGCAAGAGATTAATTATTGATGGATTTTTTGAGAGCTGGCGTTCAACTTGCATGAGGCTGATAAAATATCTGATTGTATCAGGATATTTTTTATTACCTCCTGGCCCAAGCATTTTGCGTAAAAGCTTACCACCGGGGTAAAGTTGCGCGGTGCTTCCCCCGTAAACGTCTAGTGTACTCTCAGGCTCTAGAATTAGCGTGCTTTGAATTAAAAATTCAAGCTCGTCGTGGGGGATTAGGCCTGTATTTGCCAGTCGATCGACCTGATGAGCAGCCATCGCCAGTGCGCAGAGTGGATATAGTCGGTCCGGCTGACTCATTCAAAAGCTTCCTCTATAACGGCGCCGCCAAGGCATACTTCGCCATCATAAACGACGACAGATTGGCCTGGTGTGATGGCACGCTGGGGGTAGTCAAATAAAATACGTAAAAAGGCTCCATCCATTTCGATCGAACAGGGGGCGTCGTTTGTACGGTATCTGACCTTGGCTGTGAGCCGATTAGGTAGTTCAGGAGGCCGCCCAATCCAATTAATTTGTCGGGCGCTCAGGCCTCGAGAAAACAGGCTCGGATGATTGGTTCCCTGAACAACAACAAGCTCATTTTTAGCTAGCCGTTTTTCGCATACAAACCACGGCTCGTCGGGATATTTTCGAAGACCTCCAATACCAAGACCTTGCCTTTGACCAAGGGTATAAAACATAAGGCCTTGGTGCTGTCCGATAATTTCTCCTGTGACGGTGACAATGCTTCCTAGTTTGGGGCTGACATAGGTTTTTAAAAAATCGGAAAAACGTCGCTCGCCGATAAAGCAAATCCCAGTTGAGTCTTTCTTCTTAGCAGTAATGAATCCTTGCGCCTCAGCTATTTTACGTACTTCAGGTTTTTTAAGATCTCCCACGGGAAAGAGGGTGGAGGTCACTTGCTCTGCGGTCAGCGCCCAAAGAAAATAGCTTTGATCTTTATTCCGATCTAAGCCGCGGCAGAGTGGATTTGGGCCATCAATCCGGCGAGCATAGTGCCCAGTAGCAATGAAATCAGCTCCTAATTCTTTGGCATAATCTAAAAAAGCTCGGAACTTAATTTCCCGATTACACAGAATATCTGGGTTTGGGGTGCGTCCTGCATTAACTTCTTCTAAAAAATTTGCGAACACTTCGTCCCAATACTCCGCGGCAAAATTCACGCGGTGCAGTGGAATATTTAATTTTTGAGCGACCTGCTCTGCATCCGCTAAATCAGATAATGCAGTACAGTATTCAGTGCCATCATCTTCGTCCCAGTTTTTCATAAACATGCCTTCTACGTGATAACCGGCTTGTTTTAAAAGGTGTGCGGTGACTGAAGAGTCAACGCCGCCGGACATGCCGACTATGACGTGGGTGTTGTTTTCTTGCATGACACGATTGTACCTGAGTTCCATCAATCACTCGATATTGTCCGGGAGCCAAATCTCCCAAGAGATATGAGCCGATGGCGGCGCGAATTAAACGCAGTGTCGGAAATCCTACGGCTGCTGTCATTCGCCTAACTTGTCGGTTGCGGCCTTCTTGTAGACTTAATTCAATCCAACTCGTGGGTATGTGCTGGCGTACTCTTATTGGTGGATTTCTTGGTGCAATCGCTGGCGCATCAATTAATCGACACGACTTTGCTGCAGCAATACCATCATTTAATAGAATGCCCTCATTTAGCCGATCGATTGCTTTGTAAGAGATCGTTCCTTCCACTTGAACCCAGTAAGTTTTTAGTTTGCCATGGCGGGGGTGTGCCAATTGATCTTGTAATTTTCCATCATCTGTAAGGATCAGTAAGCCTTCAGAATCCTTGTCGAGGCGTCCGGCAGGATAAATATCTTTAATTTCGATAAAGCTTCTAAGCGTATTATCGTCTCCCGAGAATTGACAAAGCACGCCGAACGGTTTGTGAAATAGCAATAGCATTCTGCTCTTCCTAAAGGCTTTGAAGGAGATGTCTAGATCATGTCTCTGAAGTGCTTGACTCTGCCATCGATAATTTTGCTAATATCGAAGATCAAAGGTAAAAAAGCTCGATGCCACAGATACTCCGATGAGCAGCCGGTCCCTATTTATAAATTTATAGGAGTTAAGTTACCAAGAAATAACCATCTTTGGACGGACTATTTCGAAATTTTTTGGCAGAGTCCTACCTGTTTAATCAATGATTTCGTTGAATGTTTCACTTGGACGCATTGCTCTGGTTACTTTTAGCGGGTCTGGATGGTAATAACCACCAATATCTACACGGAGACCCTGCGCCTTCTTAAACTCAGCTAAAATAATGCTCTCATTGTTCGACAATTTTTTGGCAATTTCAGCGAAAAAAATCTTTAGATCGTCGTGATCATTTTGGGCAGCTAATGCTTCGGACCAATATAGGGCAAGATAAAAATGGCTTCCACGATTATCAATATCACCCACAGAACGCCCTGGAGATTGATTATTGTCTAACAATTTCTCGGTGGCTAAATTCAAGCACCTTGCCAAGGTCGCGGCTCGTTTGTTTCCGCTCGTGTCACTTAAATGCTCGAATGCTGCTGCTAATGCAGTAAATTCACCGAGAGAATCCCAGCGCAGATGACCCTGTTCAAGCAGCTGCTGCACATGTTTGGGTGCAGAGCCGCCGGCACCAGTTTCGAAGAGTCCTCCGCCATTCATTAGTGGCACAATGGATAACATTTTTGCGCTGGTGCCCAACTCTAAGATTGGAAACAAGTCGGTCAAATAATCTCTTAGAACGTTTCCTGTTACAGAAATCGTATCTTCTCCATTTTTAATTTTTTCGAGTGAAAAGCGAGTTGCCTCAATCGGTGACATGATTCTTATATCGAGGCCGGAGGTTTTGTTCTGACCAAGATATTTTTCAACCTTCTTTATCATTTCTAGATCGTGGGCCCGATTTTTATCTAGCCAGAAAATAGCGACTGATCCAGTTGCTCTAGCACGGGAAACCCCTAAATTTATCCAGTTTTCGATAGCCCCGTCTTTCACTTGGCACATACGCCAAATATCGCCAACTTCAACGTCGTGCTGGTGCAGAACTTCTCCTGATTTACTGGTTACAATAATAATTCCATTATCTGGAGCAATGAAAGTTTGTGGATGTGAACCATACTCTTCGGCTTTTTGCGCCATCAACCCGACGTTCGATACGCTGCCCATCGAAGTGGGATTAAATGCACCGTGCTTAATGCAAAACTTTATGGTTTCTTCATAGACTCCGGCATAACTGCTATCTGGAATAACGCATTTGATCTCTCGCTCTGAGCCATTAGGTGCCCACCCTTTGCCTCCATTCCGGATAATTGAGGGCATAGATGCATCAACAATGACATCGCTTGGAACATGTAGATTAGTGATGCCCTTATCGGAATTCACCATATATAGTGCCGGTTGTGACTCTATGCAGGTCCGTAGATCAGATTCAATGGTCTGTTTTTCGTGGTCTGGTAATTCCGAAATTTTTGACAGTAAATCGCCCAATCCATTATTTGGATTTACACCAAGGTTATTCAAGAGATTATGGTTTTTGTCGAAGACCTCCGAGAAAAAAACACGCACTGCGTGTCCGAATAAAACGGGATCCGAGACCTTCATCATGGTCGCTTTCAGGTGAAGGGAGAAGAGTATTCCTTTTTCTTTAGCATCTGTAATTTGGTCTCTGTAAAACGCTTGTAATGCCCTGACATTCATAAACGTAGCGTCAACAATTTCTCCGTCGATTAATGGCACCTGATCTTTCAAAATTGTTTCGGAGCCGTCTTTGCCGATAAATTTAATTTGAGCATTTCCTGCAAGATTGTTCGAAATTGTTACTGAAGTTTCATTGGAGCGAAAATCATCTCGAGTCATAGATGCTACGTGTGTTTTGGAGTCTCGGCTCCATTCACCCATGCGGTGCGGATTTTTTTTAGCGAAAGCTTTAACAGCGCTGGGTGCTCGTCGGTCGGAATTTCCCTCGCGTAATATCGGATTAACAGCACTACCTAATATTTTATTGTAAATTGCTTTCGTGCTTTCTTCAGTTTTGCTCTCTGGATTCTCGGGGAAGTTGGGTACTGCATAGCCTTGAGCTTGGAGCTCTTTAATGGCTGATTTGAGTTGCGGGATCGAAGCGCTGATGTTTGGCAATTTTATAATATTTGCCTTTTTATCATTAACTAATGCGCCGAGATCGGCTAAGTCATCTCGCTGTTCTTGTGCGGTCGTTAATTCATCGGGGAATTGCGCAAGAATTCGACCTGCAAGAGAAATGTCTCGAGTGCCAACGCTGATGCCCGCTTTTTCTGCATAAGCTCGAACAATTGGCAAGAAAGAGGCGCTTGCAAGTCGGGGTGCTTCATCAACAGTGGTAAAGATGATGTCAATTTGCGAGATAGCAGGAGTGTCGGGCATTTGTCTTGATTCCATGAAGATGGTGGTTAAAAAAAATGGTCTAGCAAGCGGGATTTAAGCCGCAATAGATTCAAATGCCAAGTCTTACGTACTTTTAGAAATTAGGTCGGACGGATGGGGCGCTAGGCCCAGTGCCGCCGTGCTTTTTTTGTACTAATTATTAAAGCAAAATTGAGTAATGTGATCATTAGTTTCCGTTCGAATTCACAGAAGAAAATTTGTCTACTTTCATCTAGTAATTATTGTCTCATAACCTGAGATTAAATCGCGACTTGAAGATCATAATTTGTCGTTAAAGTCTTGCTTTATCGTCTTCGATCTCCAGAATATTTCCTGATTTTTTTTTAATTAAAGCTTCTGGCATAGCTGGTTTTGCCTGGTGTTCTTAATCTATATTAAACTTAATTTGAGGGTCCACGTCCCCACGTTTTTTCGCGAAGTTAAAGTCATAGGCCCATTCGCTGGCCCCTTCGGACCAGAGATGCTCTAGCCGGTCAATGGCATCAGACCAGGAGGGCCTTGGTTGGTCTGGTTTAATATCCCAGATGACTGTTGGCGCCTTTCCGGTATGCGAAAACCATCGATCGCGAGCCATCATGATGTGTTGATGGGGAGGGCAGAAAACAAATTCATAGAGTGAATCAATCGATTGCCATGAAGAGAGGTTGGCTATGAAGTTATGGCCAAGTCGTGCCGCTATCAAGGATTCATCCTCAGTATGCTGACGCCACAGAAAACCGGCACTTTTTTCTGCGATTGAATTAATTTCCGGCATCAAACTGAAGAAAGATGTCATTTCAGAACTCTCTCTTGAAAATTTCGTCTGGACGATGTTTAGTTGACAGATCATTGAGGATATTACCTCGTTTGCATGATTCTTTGGAGAGAAAATTTCATCGATTTATCCTTTTACTCGTAGCGGTTCATCCCCATACATTGATTTAGTAACTAAGGATCTAAGCGCGGCATGAATGAGAGAGACGGCCTAGATTCGGGCCCTGACGATGATTATGGTGTGGCGACAGCCAAGCCAAAACTAAAAAAACCGCCGATGTACAAAGTCATTATGCTGAATGATGACTTTACCCCGATGGAGTTCGTGATTCATGTATTGGTGTTATTTTTTAATATGAATCAAGAGCAGGCTACTCAAATTATGTCGATGGTGCACACTAAGGGCGCGGCTGTTTGTGGGGTCTATCCCAAAGATATGGCTGAAACGAAGGCGGACTATGTGATTGAGTATGCCAAAAAAAATCAACATCCGTTAATGTGCCAGGTGGAAGTGGCTGATGACTAAAATAGGAGACTTTGTATGTTGAGCCGTGATCTCGAAGTGACCTTGAATATTGCTTTCAAGGCGGCAAGGGAGTCTCGTCATGAATACATGACAGTCGAGCATCTGTTGCTTGGATTGTTAGACAACGCGTCAGCTGTTCAGGTTTTGAATGCGTGTGGTGTTGATTTGCCAAAGTTGCGTTCAGAATTGGAAAAATTTGTCGGCCAAACCACGCCTGCGTTGCCTGAAGATTCGGAGCGAGACACCCAGCCAACGCTTGGCTTTCAGCGGGTCTTGCAGCGAGCTGTATTCCACGTGCAGTCCTCAGGAAAGCAGGATGTTACGGGAGCTAATGTCTTAGTTGCGATTTTTTCTGAGCAAGAATCGCAGGCCGTATATCTTCTTAAGGATCAAGATATTGCGCGGATTGATGTTGTGAATTATATCAGTCATGGGATATCGACATCAGAAGAATCGGGGGGGCAGGCGGCCGAGTCCGATGGCGATACTACGACAGCTCAGGCGAACGGCAACCAAGAAAATCCATCGCATCTTGATGGTTATTGTACAAACTTGAATATCGAAGTTCGAAACGGCCGAATTGATCCATTAATTGGTCGCGACGAGGAACTCTCCCGTGTAATCCAGACGTTATCTCGGCGTCGAAAGAACAACCCCTTGCTTGTTGGTGAGGCAGGTGTCGGTAAAACGGCCATTGCTGAGGGCCTTGCTTATCGGATTGAAGAGGGTCAGGTTCCTGATGTAATTGCAAACGCCGTGGTTTATTCGTTGGACTTGGGCTCGCTGTTGGCGGGTACTAAGTACCGAGGTGACTTTGAAAAGCGATTAAAAGGGTTGCTTGGTGAGCTTGAAAAAGAAGAGGGCGCCATTTTATTTATTGATGAAATTCATACAATTATTGGCGCAGGGGCCGCCTCTGGTGGCGTGATGGATGCCTCGAATCTTTTGAAGCCATTATTGTCTTCTGGGCGATTAAAATGTATCGGTTCTACGACATTCCAAGAATTTCGAGGCATTTTTGAAAAGGATCGGGCGCTAGCCCGCCGATTCCAAAAAGTTGATGTTCTTGAGCCTTCGATCGAGGATACGATTAAGATTCTTAATGGCTTGAAATCGCGTTTTGAGGAGCATCACGAACTTCGGTATACGAAGGCTGCATTGACCACTGCTGTTGAATTGTCCGCCAAGTATATGGCAGATCGTTTTCTCCCAGACAAAGCGATTGATATCATCGATGAAGCGGGTGCGATGCAACGATTGATGCCCCCGTCTCGTCGTAAAAAGGTGATTGGCGTTTCGGAAGTTGAGGCGGTTGTTGCGAGTATTGCGCGCATTCCCCCAAAACAAATCTCGAAGTCGGATAACGAGGTATTAGAGAACTTGGAGCGAGATTTAAAGCTAACGGTTTTTGGGCAAGATGAAGCTATTGATCGAATGAGTTCTGCGATTAAATTGTCTAGGGCTGGTCTAAAACAGGAGGGCAAGCCGGTAGGTTGTTTCTTGTTCGCTGGGCCAACAGGTGTTGGCAAGACAGAAGTCAGCCGTCAATTATCGAGAACGCTCGGGATCGAACTTGTTCGCTTTGATATGTCCGAGTACATGGAGCGGCATACTGTTAGTAGACTGATTGGGGCGCCTCCGGGCTATGTTGGTTTTGATCAAGGTGGGCTATTGACCGAGGCCATTACCAAGAATCCGCACTGTGTGGTTTTGCTCGACGAAATCGAAAAAGCGCACCCCGACGTTTATAACCTCCTATTACAGGTAATGGATCACGGTACTTTGACAGACAATAATGGTCGTAAAGCAGATTTTCGCCATGTAGTCCTGATTATGACTACAAACGCAGGCGCAGAGTCGATGGCGAAGCGGTCAATCGGCTTTAATGAACAGGACTCATCCTCAGACGCGCTTGAAGTGGTCAAACGTCAGTTTACGCCTGAATTCAGAAATCGTTTGGATGCAATTGTGCAGTTTGGGGCGTTGACAGAGGTAGTGATTGAGCAGGTGGTTCATAAATTTATTGCTGAACTTCAAGCTCAGTTAGATGATCGCAAAGTGTCGATTGAAGTAGACGAAAAAGCGATGCAATGGTTGGCTAAAAGTGGCTATGATAAAACTATGGGCGCACGCCCTATGGCGCGCTTGATTCAAGATGCAATTAAACGTCCACTGGCTGATGCAATCCTTTTCGGCAAACTTGCCGGCGGCGGCAGCGTCTTGGTTTCGGTTGGAGACGATGGTGAACTCGCTTTTGAGATGTCTTCACGCAACGTTAAGTCAAAAGAGCCCGCTTAAGTCGAATCGCAAAAGCCTGGGATGCGTTCATTGCATCCCAGGGCAAAGAAGAAGCCGACGGGTGTTAGCGGGCCCGAAATGTGATTCGGCCTTTGCTAAGGTCGTACGGTGTCAGTTCCACCGTCACGCGGTCACCAGTGAGTATCCGGATATAGTGCTTTCGCATCTTTCCTGAAATGTGTGCAGTGACAACGTGTTTGTTATCAAGCTCCACTCGAAACATGGTATTCGGCAGCGTATCGATGATAGTGCCTTCCATTTCAATTGAATCTTCCTTCGCCATTGGGCTCCCTTCAAGATTTTTGGAAGGCGCGATTATGCCCGCTTAATCGGCGCGAATCCACTTACTGTTCTTAAGCATCTCAATTGGGCCGTATTCGGTTTTGTATGCCATCTTTTTTGAGTCCCGAATCCAGTAGCCAAGATAAAGATATGGCAGCTTAAGACTTTGAGTGACTTTAAGGAGCTGTAGCACCATTAATCGGCCTAGGCTTCTGGGATCAAACGTTGGGTCGGGATCAAAAAATGTATAAATTGCAGACAGGCCATTGTTTGGAATTTCGTCAAAATATGTGACCGCAATGAGCTGGTCTTCAATTTTAGCCTCGAGAAAAAAAGATTGCTTCTTGCTTACAGCAAGAAACGATTCGTACTGACTCGGTGATGGCGGGAACATATCGCCGTCGGGATGTCGAGCCTCGATATATCGGCGGTATAACTCGTAGTGTGCATTATCAAGGACTGGGGTTCTCGCCGAAAATATTACGTCCTGATTTTTTTTTAGGGTACGAATCTGTCGTCTTTTAGGTTCGAATGTCTCAACTGGGACGCGTACGGAAATGCATGCCGAACAATTTTCGCAATGAGGCCGGTAAATGTAGCGACCAGATCGACGAAATCCTGATTCTGTTAGTTTTACGATCTGCTCATCTGATATGGCAGCATCTGGTTCAACAAAAATGGTTGTCGCTTCTTGTCCGGCCAGATAACTGCATGGGTGAGCCGTTGTGGCGTAAAAACGTAATGAATGTGGTTCACTCATGGCGCGAGATTCTGTAATCGATTAATAAATTCTTGGCGCGAAATCAGGCAGGCACCGAGTGATTCGAGATGGGTAGTTGGAACCTGGCAGTCGATGAGTTCGATGTTATGTCGATCAGGATCATTGCAAATTTCGGCTAAAGCCGCCTTGGAAGCATCTGCGCATAAAGAAACCATGGATTCTCCGAAGAGCATGCGTCCAATTTTCACGCCATAAAGTCCACCGACTAAAACATCGTTTTTATAAGTCTCGGCCGAGAAGCCAAATCCAGCGTGGTTTAGTTGATCATAAGCAGTTCTCATCGTAGGCGAAATCCAGGTGCCCTCACGATTTTCTCGAGTGCTTGAACATAGGCTCATGATTTCCTTGAATGCAGTATTGAATCGAATCTCGAAGCCTTGTTTGCGGATCGATTGACGGAGACTTCGACGGGCCTTGAATTTTTTTGGTTCAAGCACTAGTCGAGGATTTGGGCTCCACCAAAGGATTGGTTCATTTTCTGAAAACCAAGGAAAAATTCCTTTTCGATAGGCGTTCAATAAACGTTCAACACTCAAATCACCACCAGCGCATAAAAGCCCATTGGGTTCTTTGAGTGCGTCTTCGACGTTTGGGAAGACGAGATTTTTTTCATGGATCCAGGGAATCAGTTGCTTTGCTCTGCTAAAAAGCGTTCCGCATCCAGTGCCGCCATACATCCAAAGCCTGCTGATGTGATGGCCTGGCGGTAAATATGGTCGGCCACATCACCGGCAGCAAATACCCCTGATATCGAGGCCTCGGTTGCAAAACCATCTAGTCCAGAACGAACAGTTAGATACCCACTCTTCATCTCGAGCTGCCCCTTGAATAGGTCTGTATTTGGTATGTGACCGATTGCGATGAATACGCCGTGCACATCAACATGCTGACTGGCCTTGGTTGTGGTTGATTTAAGTGTGAGACCAGTTACTCCTGCATCGTCACCAATTACTTCATCAAGCGTATGATTCCATAAGATCTGAACATTATCTTTCGCGAACAATCGATCTTGCAGGATTTTCTCTGCCTTTAAGCTGTCTCTTCGGTGGATTAAAATAACTTTTGACGCCAAATTAGATAAGTATAAAGCCTCTTCTACGGCCGTGTTTCCTCCGCCAACGACCGCAACTGAACGACCTCGGTAGAAAAAACCATCACATGTTGCGCAAGCAGAGACACCACGTCCCTTAAACGCTTCCTCGGACTTCAGGCCGAGATATTGTGCGCTAGCACCAGTCGCGATGATGAGTGCATCGCAGGTATAAGCTCCTTGATCTCCCATCAAATTGAAAGGGTGGTTCATTAGATTTGCTGAATGTATGTGGTCGTTGATTACGTGCGTATCGAACCGTTCGGCGTGAGCTTGCATATCCATCATTAGCTGGGGTCCTTGCATGTCTGCATTGCCACCTGGCCAATTTTCGACTTCTGTCGTCGTCGTCAATTGGCCGCCGACTTCGGTTCCGGTAATGACGACTGGTGAGAGACCGGCTCGAGCCGCATAAATAGCCGCCGTCCATCCGGCTGGGCCTGAACCTAAGATTATCAGTTGATGATGCACGATTGATGAGTCCTTCTCTGTTAAACTTCTACGAAAAACTGATAGATTAAAGTCCATAGGTTCATCCTCCAAGGAGTCTGGTTGAACGAATCCACTTCACAACCATGGTATTACCGCTTAATGCGTGAAGTTGTCTGGCTTTGCGGGCTGGGATTATCTTTATTTATTTTTTTAGCGTTGCTCTCATTTGATGCGGCGGATCCCGGTTATTCATATCAGAAAACTGTTGAGTCAGTAAAAAATGTGATTGGACCCCGGGGCGCATTCTTCTCTGATCTCCTACTTTCGTGGTTTGGTTTCGTAGCATTTGGCATGGCATTGCTTCCGTTGCAGGTCGCGCGTTGGCTTGCTCGTAATACGTTTGATGGCAAGGTTTGGATTGGTCGTTTGGTGGGTTTTTGTCTGCTCTTACCAGGTCTTTGTATTTTACTTGGGTTACATGTTCAAGGTGGGAGTGATTGGTTGCCGCTAGGGATGACTGGGGGCGGCATACTGGGTGGTGTGCTCGCGAATGGCTTGGTTGCAGATTTCGGTGTAACAGGGACTGCTCTGGTTGCTTTGGTTCTAGGCCTTACCGGGGTGACTGTGATTTTTCATCTTCATTGGTTAGATGTATTTGCCGCTATTGGTGCCATTGTTTCTCGGACTGTGAGTGGGCTGGTTCGGATTGGTGCTGGTCAAAGAGCGCCTGCGCAGTTAAATATTGAGACTCGCGGCTCTTGGCTCGCTCGCGGGCTAGCATCACTCAATCGCAGTAGGCTGCCTGTGAGTGTTTTGAAAACGCTGGCTCGAGTCGCCCCAAGGCCCCCTGAAGAAGATGTCGCGCAGATTGAGGCAGAGCTTTTAGGCCTTGAGAGGGGAAATCTGTCATCGAGTTCAGACCTAACGAAACAGGAATCAGAGCAAATCCAGGATCGTGCATCGATTAATAGCAAGACGCCATCGCTCGACCTTAAAGCTCTCTCAAACGTAGCCGGCTCCCATCGTCGTGAACCATCCTGGGGCGCCGGGTCAGGGCAGTCTGTGAGTTCAGCGGAGAGGCGTGAGGTAACGATTGAGCCGCTTTCTGAAGCTCAAACTTTATTGGACAGCAATTTACTTTCAGAATTGTCTTCGCCTAAAAAACAGCCCCGAGGTAAACATGCTGGAATGGCGTTGCCGCATCTTAATCTCTTGGACCCCGCTGACCGACTGTCTGACAAGGGTTTTTCGCGAGATGAGCTAACCCGAATGGGTGATCTATTGATTCGACGACTCCGCGAGTTCGGGGTTGAAGCGGGGATTGTCGCTATTAATCCTGGTCCTGTTGTGACTCGTTTTGAAATTGATCCAGCGCCGGGTGTGAAAGTGTCACGTATTACCAATCTTGCAAAGGATGTCGCGCGGAGTCTCGCGGTCATTAGTGTTCGTGTCGTGGAAGTGATTCCGGGCAAAAGTACCGTTGGAATTGAAATACCGAATCAGTATCGCGAGATGGTTCGATTATCCCAAATACTTGGCAGTGAGTCCTATATTAAAGATCCGTCAATACTCTCCTTGGCACTTGGGCACGATATTTCAGGACAAGCGGTTTGCGCTAATTTGGCGAAAATGCCACACCTTTTGGTTGCTGGAACAACGGGGTCCGGGAAGTCAGTTGGAGTGAACGTTATGATCCTGTCGATGCTCTACAAAGCGCGACCAGAGGATCTTCGGTTAATTTTAGTGGATCCAAAAATGCTTGAACTATCGGTTTATGAGGGTATTCCGCATTTATTGGCGCCAGTGGTGACGGATATGAAAGATGCTGCCAATGCGCTTCGTTGGTGTGTGGGTGAAATGGAGCGGCGTTACCGACTGATGGCTGAACTTGGGGTCAGAAATCTGGATGGTTTCAATACAAAGGTGCGTGAGAATCAAGTAGCAGGTACACCACTGACCGATCCGATGTTCAAGGCGGATGGCTTTGATTCGGGCCAGATGGCACCTGAATTAACGACTCTGCCTTTCATTGTTGTCGTGATTGATGAGTTTGCCGACATGATGATGATTGTTGGAAAAAAGGTCGATCAGTTAATAGCTCGCTTGGCACAGAAAGCTCGAGCTGCAGGTATACATCTTATTTTGGCGACTCAGAGACCATCGGTCGATGTGATTACTGGCTTGATTAAAGCCAATGTGCCGAGCCGGATTAGTTTCCAGGTAAGTTCGAAAATCGATTCAAGAACTGTTCTGGACCAGGGTGGTGCAGAACAGCTTCTTGGTCATGGCGACATGCTCTATTTGCCAGCAGGCAAACCTATCCCGGTTAGAGTGCATGGTGCATTTGTAGATGACCATGAAGTCCATAAGGTGGTCAGTTTTTGGAAGTCGCAGGGCCAGCCTCAATACGAGGAGACCATTCTATCTGCGCAGATTTCTGGGGATGCTGGGGCTCAAGGGGCGTTTATTGATGATGAGGCTGATGCGTTGTACGACGAAGCAGTCGCATTTGTTACGGAGACTCGCCGTGCTTCGATTTCAGCAGTACAGAGACGGTTGAAGATTGGATACAACCGGGCGGCACGAATGATTGAAGCGATGGAGGCAGCAGGTGTGGTGAGTGAAATGGGTTCGAATGGCGGGCGTGAAGTAATCGCACCGGAGCCACGATGAAGCAACTTATTTTTGTTTTTTGTTTTTGGTGGACACAGGCTGCACTTGCTGATTCCTTTTCGGTGCTGGCCAATCTACTGAAGCCTTATCAAGTGTTTTCGGCAGAGTTTGAGCAAAGCTCATTGGATGCATCAGGATCCCCAGTGAGCCGGATGACGGGCCAATTGGCGATCGATGGCAAGACACGCTTTTTTTGGCAAACCAATCCTCCGTTTGCTCAAACTATTGTTGCGGATGGGGACGTACTTTGGATATTTGATGAAGACCTTTTGCAGGTACAGGTCCGGCCACTGAATGACGCCTTGTCTACTTCTCCATCTTCTATATTGGGTGGTTCCGCTGAAAACTTAGCGGAATCGTTTTCAGTATCTGAAGAACGGGGCGGAACGCGGCGTGAATTTTCTTTGATTCCTAAAGCCGAAGATGATGTCACTCGTGAGATTTTGCTTCGGTTTGATGGCAGTCGGCTGATGGAGCTGTTGGTGAGAGACGCATTAGGTAATCAGACCCGGATAAAATTGACGGCTATTAGTCGAGACCCCCCGAATAATCAGCGATTTGTGTTTGAACCACCCCCGGGTGTCGATGTGATTTATGGATTGGGACAAACTCAGTGATTTGTCTCTATTTGGCGATGGGTGGAGCGCTCGGCTCGGTCTCGCGTTATGGCGTCACTTTGGGCGCCGCGCGTTTGAATCTTGCCGGATTTCCGTTTGCCACTCTATTCGTTAATATTCTTGGAAGTTTTCTGACCGGTTTGTTGGTAGCGTCGATTGGGGGGCGACTAGAAACGAATTCTTGGTTGAGGCCACTGATCCAGTTTGGATTTCTTGGTGCGTTTTCAGCGTTTTCAGCGTTTTCAGCATTCAGTCTTGATACGTTGATGATGTTTGAAGAAGGTCGTTTTACTGCGGCTGTGTTCTATCTCGCATTAAGCGTTCTGGTATGCTTAATGGCTTGTTTACTTGGCCTGCTGATTGGTCGAACCTTTGGTTTTTAGGGATTTTTACTCATATGCTTGATCCTAAGCTTCTTAGAACAAACCTTGATTTTGTTGTGTCGCAATTGGCTAGGAAAGGAGCTGTGTTTGATGTCGAGGGTTATCATAATCTAGAGCATCAAAGGAAGTCACTGCAGCTGCAGACTGAGTCACTGCAAAATCAGAGAAAAGACGGATCGAAAGCGATTGGTCGTCTCATGAAAGATGGAAAATTGGAGGAGGCCGAAGCGCTTAAAGATGAGGCTGTTCGAATCGGAGATCAGTTGGTAACGATTGGGGGCGAATTTGATCAGGTGAGTAGAGAGCTCACTCAGGTATTGATGGAGACTCCTAACCTGCCTTCTGAGACGGTGCCTGTTGGTGCTAATGAGTCGGACAATGAGATCGTGTCTGTGGTCGGTTCAAGACCTGAATTTGAGTTCACTCCAAAAGACCATATTGAGCTTGGTGAAATATTTTCCGGCTTGGATTTTAATGCGGCCGCTAATCTTGCTGGTAGCCGTTTTGTTACAATGCATGGTGTGTTCGCTCGGCTGCATCGAGCACTTGTCCAATACATGCTCGATTTACATGTGGATCAGCATGGGTACTCGGAGACTTATGTTCCCTACTTGGTCGACGGTGCGACTCTTGAAGGGACTGGGCAGCTTCCAAAATTCAAAAATGATTTATTTCGAATTGCTCCAGAGGATGGGGGTGGACGGGAGCGTTACTTGATTCCGACTGCGGAAGTTCCATTGACGAATTTAGTCCGTGATTCAATTATTGAACCAGATCGTTTGCCCATGCAGATGGTCGCGCATACGCCTTGTTTTCGGGCCGAGGCTGGTTCTTATGGGCGTGATGTGCGGGGCATGTTTCGGCAACATCAGTTCGACAAGGTAGAGCTTGTGTGGATTACTCGTCCTGAGACTAGTTGGGATGCTCTTGAGCAACTGCGAGGCCATGCAGAGGCCGTATTGACCGGATTGGGCTTACATTACCGGGTCATGAACTTGTGTGGCGGCGACTTGGGCTTCTCAGCCGCTAAAACATACGATTTAGAGGTTTGGTTGCCAGGGCAAGATCAGTTCCGTGAGATTTCTTCGTGTTCGATTTGTGGAGATTTTCAGGCGCGTCGGATGCAGGCGCGTTTTCGAAATGACGCAGGCAAGCCAGAATTAGTGCATACATTAAATGGTTCGGGAGTGGCGATCGGTCGTTGCTTAATCGCTGTTGTCGAGAATTATCAGAATGCTGATGGGAGTATCACCGTTCCCGGGGTATTGGTTCCTTATCTGAAGACGAATCTTTTGAAACCTTGAGGTTTAGAGACATTTTGTTGGTTTCGGTAGTCCAGAGATGCGCGCAAGTTGTTTGGCAGGACTCACCTTGAATAGTCGATGTAGGTAGCGGCTGTTACCTTTCTCCTGACCGAGATGTCTCTTAATCCAAGTGACGAGCGGCCTCATCGAGGGGGCGTGTTCGAACTCAACGTAATACTTTCTGACTAGATGGATGAGTTCCCAATGTGGAGCTAAGAGATTGATTTGCTCAAGCTCGGCGAGGTTCTCCGCAACGTCTTTATCCCAATCCGTGAGATGTTCGAGATATCCGTCATCATCCAGCCTTAGCAAGGCACTAGCTCCAGGTACGGCAGGGTGATTTTTCTAGCCACTCAATCCACTCGTCGATTGTGATCAAATATGCCTCCATGTTTTGGGCGCTTTCTGACTCGGCCTCAAAGACTGCGATGGTCACCTTCGCCGGGAGTTCTAATTTGTCCACTTTTAACGCTGCCGCGGTTCCAGTTAGGACGATTTGATCATTAGCTTGAACCCACGGAATGCAATCAGAGATGGCAGCACGTTGTGTTATTAAGTGAATCATTTAAGCCTCGAGGATCACGTCAATAGTCGATAAATGATCAAGAATTTCGCTAGTGGAAAGGACGGTTGAGTGTAATCCTAGGTCAATGATTACTGATCTGGAATCACAACTTTCCGAATGCACAATGATTGGTCCGACGTCATACAGAGGCAAGCTTTTTAGTCTCCCGCTTACACTCAATGGATTGCCTTCAGGGAGTGAGGGGAGGCGAGACCAATACACCCCATCATCTTGAAGGATGACGGTGACTGGACAATCAAAGGTTGCTAATACCAGCGCCATGTCGAGCATTTCACGTGTTCCGAGTCCGGTTCCCGGCCCATGTCGGATCACAATGGCTGTCGAATTCATCGAAATTGAACCACGATATCGGACGAGCTTAATGATTCAGTCCACTCACCGAGTCCACCAAAGCGAACGGACGTTAAGAGTGATGAGCCTCTGAGCCCACGTCGTTCACCGGCAGTAATGCAGGCAACAGCGTCGCAATTTGGATGGGCGGAGAGCGAAGTAAATCGAGTGACTAGATCAATTTCTCCTTGAGGGGTGTCTCGGTCTTTCCGAGCAAACAGAATGCCGTCCTCATATAAAAACACAAAAACCGCGTAACCTTTCGATAACGCGGCCTCTAGAGTATCCACGGCTCTTGCTGGTGCAGTCCCCGAGTCTGGAGACATGCTCAACAATATACTGAATCGATTCACTCGTTGTTTGAGAAAATGCCCATAATTGCAAGCAAGTTGGTAAATAGCATGTAGATATTAATGTACAAAGATACCGTTGCCATTACATAGTTTGTTTCTCCACCATGCACGATTCTGCTGGTATCAAACAAAATATAACCGGCTGCTAGCATTACCAACATCGCACTCAGAACGAGCGATAGCATTGGGACTTGGAAAAAGATCAAACCAATTGACGCGAGTAGCGCAACAATCAAACCAGTAAATAAAAATCCGCCCAAGAAATTAAAATCTTTTTTCGTCGTTAGTACGTAGGCAGACAGCGAGAGAAAGACTGCTGCTGTACCGAATAACGTGTTACCCACGATCGATGCGCCGCCAGGAGACTGCAGATAATATGAAATCATTGGCCCAAGAGTCCAGCCCATAAAACCAGTAAAAGCGAAGACTAAAGGAAGCGCCCAGACACTGTTTTTCATAGCCCGGAGAGCAAACAATAATCCGATCATTCCGCCGATGGACAATAACCAATGCATCGGAGGTGCCTGGAGAGACACGGCCAGAGTAGTCATCGCGGCACTAAAGAATAATGTAAGCGAGAGAAGTAAGTAGGTATTGCGCAGAACTTTGCTGGCTGACTCTGATAAGCCTAATCCAGCTTCACCCCTAGTTTGGGTTATACGATCACTCATTGAAAGAACTCCTTTCTCACATCTAACGTGTCGAAGACACTAAACTTTCGTATGAGTTGGTTATAGTAATGATTCCCAATCGTGATGCAAGTAATTCACCGATTCAGATAATTAAATAAGAGATTATGGTCTGTTCAAGATTGTTAAATTACAGGTTTGGATCTTCAAGAAAATACTTTCGGCTATAAATTTGGGTGAGCGGCTATGGTTCATGCATCGCGGGTTCACGGGCCTTGCTCCCAGCCAGCTTATTTGGATGGGAGTTGAGCCATGATTTACTATTTATAGTGTTTCGATGTACGCCCCGAGATTAGTCATGTCGCTGCTGGAGAGGGCAGCTGCCTGGCCCCACATGAGCATGCTTTGTGCGCCCCTGGTCTCTTTGTTCTTATATTGAGTCAGCATTGAAACAATTGCGTCTTGAGCCTGGCCTTTAAGAGCAGGGCCCACGCCACCTTGACCATTCGCGCCATGGCACGCCGCACATGCTGTGTAAATTTTTCCCCCTAAATCTGCTGGGCTTGCTGTAGCCAGCAATAAGCGTTCGGACTCAAGGCGCTTCGCGTCTTCAATTTTATATTCTTTATAACAATCACCCGTACATGAACCAATCGGGGGATGATTGGTTTCCCAAGAAATTTGGCGTGCGCCGACTAAAAGGGCCGCAGTGCCTAAAAAAATTGGAATAATAAATTTTAAATTGCTCACAGTTTTGCTCCGAGAGAGGATTTGTTACGGAGGTCTTTCTACAAGAGTTTGCCTGCGAGGTCAAAAAGACATTTGATTTTATTGTTTCTGGAGCCTTTTATGAGGTTGAATCAACCGCGGGTTTCACCTAATATGCGCGGCTCAACGTGTGCCGGAGGGATGGCAGAGCGGTTGAATGCACCGGTCTTGAAAACCGGCATAGGTTAATAGCCTATCTAGGGTTCGAATCCCTATCCCTCCGCCAGCTTGTTATTATTTATGGGCCTCTTGGTCGATTTTTTATCTCTATAAACTTTAAAACTCACTTAAAATACATCCTAGGTGAAGGTTCTCGATTATCTTATTTTGACAAGAAAAAATTCTGTTGATCAGCACTATTTCCAACAATTCTAGCGGTAGCCCCGGGGCACACTCCAATTTAGAGTTGAAACTCCTGCCGACATCTCTGAAGCACAAAAACTAGCCCGTGAGTGTTTGGCTAACGATTGCAAAAGATGCTGATTTGAATCCTTGGCTAGCTTTTGCATCATGCCTATTAGTCATTAAGGCAATCTTTTTAGGAATGATGCTTCAGATGGCGCTTGGCTAGAAGGATATTTTTGTGCTGAAATTTGAGAATAGTGGATTTCAATAAAGAGCTAGTTGAATATAATCATTACTACTTCAACGTCGACCCAAAGCGGGCAGACACATTCAAAACGGTAAGAAGATTAGTGATTAAAACGTTTACTAGGCCTCCCTTCCTCTCAAAACAGTGCTTTGTAATTCTTGGTGCTCTGGTAGCTGTACAACATGATTAGTCCTTGTCAAAACATCTGCGAATATGATTCCGAAACGAAATTTTGTGTTGGTTGTTATAGAACTGAGCGAGAGATTACTCGTTGGGGCTCTATGACTGATAGGGAACGAAAAAAAATAATGATGAAGCTTCCAAAACGGCGAAAAGATAAGTGATTGAAACTCCGTCTAAATCTCCCTTTATCTATAAACCGTGCTTGATAGGTTTTGGAGTTTTGGTGGCTGTTCGGAATCGCTAAATAGGCTGTACAGTATCCGTAGTATCTGCTTTGTAGTGCCTACTTCCACTTGCTAAAGGATGACTTCAAGGCGTTTTGGGTTTATGCCGACAACAATAACAATTCAAAGTAGGGGATTCTGTGATGAGTCTATTTAGAAATTTACTTCTTGTGGTGCTTTCTTGCGCTGTACTTTCTGTTTATGCGGCTAACTACAATCAACCTAAAGCTGTTGCGTCAACTGATGTTGAACCCTTTTTTAATGTATCGATTAATCAGCCGACAAAGCTAATCCAGAAGTATGTGTTAGTCGACACCTACTCCAAGGAAGCTCGTACTATTGAAATTGACGCTGGTAGTGGAAATATTATCTGGCAATGGCCAATTCCCAAGAATTTAAAAGCTCAAAAGAAAATATGTCGTGGTGCCACTGTGCAATACATGAAAGATTTTTCTTTCAACGTTCTAGTTCCTCACAAAGGTGTTATCAATGTGAAACGGTCTGGGGAGAATAAAATGATCGTGGAAGATAAGGATATTGATCACGCTGCCCATCAGTACGATGACAAACATATTGTTTTCGCCAGAGGTTTCGTAAATAAGAATAATCACAGCGTAACTCAAAAGCAGATTTCATTATCCTTCAATTCAAAGGAATTCAAGTGGAAACCAGTAAATATATTTCCTACAAAAGAAGGATTCACTGTTAAGCAAGAACGGAGTTGTGGAGCTCCTATGAGATGGGCTCGAGAACGTGAGCAGGATTGGGCGCATGCGAACTATGTTGAGAAACTACCAAACGGAAATCTCCTCATTTCACTGCGGAATTTTTCAACATTCCTAGAGCTGAATCCTGAGACCAATGAGGTTGTCTACAAAAACAACACGATTCCGGGCGTACACCAGCCTACCCCGTATGAAGGTGGTTATCTCGCCGCAGACCGAGCATGTGGGAAGGAATCAATTCACTGGATAAAAAAAGATGGGACGCACCTTAAGCTTTTTACCGGTGAATTTTTAACAACTAGAGGAATCGAACATCTGGGAGAAAACCATTTTTTAATCACAAGTGCTACCAGCATCACTGAGATATCTTTAGACGGGAAAATCCATTACAAAGCCACGATCCCCAAAGCTAATCCAGTACATGAAAAAAGTGTGACCTCTCAGGGTGACCTTCCACCATGGGGCTTCTGTGCGCCAACAGTTCTTTATCACGCAATGCCGACATTGGTGCGTGGTAAATGAAAAAGTTCATCCTTTGCAAACTGGGCTTTGTAGTCTTTGGAGCTTTGTTGGCTGCTCAGAATTTCTAGGTAGGCTTTAAAGTATTCTTAGTAACTGCTGAGTCTTACTAAAAGGTTATTTTTAAATCGGCATTGGTACCGAAACTATAAAGTGGTTTTTCTAATACCGAAGTAATGCGCCACTTGTTTAACTGATAACCGTGCCGCTAGAGACTCAACTTGATCGATGTCTGATTTGGCAGAGAACTATTTTTACAAAAGTAAAAGTCGCCCGCGGGACATGAAAAGTAAATAAGACAACCGAAAACGTGGGGGAAAGAAGCCTTAGCCGATATCGTGATATCACAAAAAATTCTTATATTAATTTAGAGCAAGTAATTCCTCTGGAATTTAAAGCCTCATGTAAAAAGCTAATATGCTTTGGCGTTATCTCACAGCAGCCACCAACGATCGACGCACCACAGTCTATCCAACCTAAAACATGCTCACAATAAACCTCATGTGTCAAATCAATCCGTTTCTCGAGGGCGTCGACATTTCCGTATGGACGCAGAGCATTAATCGAGGTGAAACCATTAGCGTAAGCTCCAAATACCAATCCAGATTTGGCAATTAAAGGAAGTGCCTTGGTAACTGACTCAGGTCGGCTGCAGTTAATTAAACAAGCCCCCACGCGATGCCTGACCAATAGTTCGAGAGCCGACTCAATGCTTTCACCAGAGCGCAGTCTGTTTGTTCCATCGTCCTTAATAGTAAGAGCCAAATAAATAGGCTCGTTAGCTGTGTTCAGAACATCAATCACTGCACGGATTTCAGTCAAATTGGACATTGTCTCCACCAAGAAACCGTCTACAAAAGGCTGTTGCAGTTCCAAGAGCATAGAGTACTGATCATACGCATCATCGTAATTTGGTGCCGCTGAAGCCACGTAACTCGATACCAGCGGAGGGAGACATCCCAATCTAGAAATATCTTTAGGGTTTACACCAGATCGAGAAACGGCCTCATCCATTAATGCAATTGCTTTTCGATGGATGTCAGTAAGCCTGCTCTCTAAGTCAAATTTTTTTAGCCTCATTGGCGTAGCGGCGTAATTATTGGGGCAAAGAACTCGAGCCCCCGCCTTGATAAAATCTTCATGCACTTTCACTACCAAGTCTGGCTCATTCATCATTACGTCAACAGACCAAAGTGGATGTGATTTATCTTGCCGTGACCTTCTGTTGATTTCCTGACCGAGTCCACCATCAAGCAATACAATATTTTTAGTATCCAATTTTTTCAAAAATTAAATCCTACTAAACGTTTAAATTATAAAAATCTGGAATTATTAGCAGATTACTAATGAGGCCACTCGAGCGTATTTTGCAAATCTCTCTGTTGCGACTTTCAAACTCTCAAACGCGTCCAAAAGTGCTAATCCTTTCCGCAATGGTTTTAGCGGCGGCTATCTCCGGCCCCATTCAATAACAAGAATTCCGAATAATAGCGTCCTGAAAGGAATCTGAGCTTTCAATTGGCTTATCACCTCCGATAATTTTATTATCTAAAGTTAAGACTTTCTCTCTTGGGTTTGCAGTGTCTTTTGAAGTCTTTTTAGCTGACCAACTGGAGGAATTCATGTTAACTCCACTGTTGGCAGTTCAGTAAAGCTCAGGTATCACCGGCTTCCAGGTCTCGTCCATTAAGCCTTTTGCTCATACGGATAATTTTCAACAGAAAAGAACTAGGCGTTCCACTTTGGATTTCCTCGTAATGCAAAGTAGATACCTACAAAATACATACTTACGTGCAGATAATCATAAAGTAAAACCGCCATCAAGTCTGACGGGGCGCTAATCCAAATGACTCCCGTCATGATGCATGCCATTGTTATGCCAGAGAATCGTGTGATCAAATCCCCTATTCCGAAGAAATCTCTAAACCCGATCAATCCGCCCAACAATAAACCGACGCCCGCCCCAATCTCGCCGTATGTAACAAACCACCACACAATAAAAGGTAGTCCAAACGCGTCGGCAGTTGCTTCGGTCACTGGTAGTTTTGATAAGCCTTGTTGTAAAAATAAAATACTAACCGGAAGCCGCAGAAAAATTTGTGCGATTGGGGCAGGGACTTTGGGTATCTCAATCATAGATCTCTGATTCGATTAAATAGCATTGAACGCGAGGCATATCGTTAATTCGGAGAATTAATTTAGCTGGCAGAGTACTAGCTTCAAGAATGCGATCAAGCTTTAAATTTTTGACGCAGCGGCGAAGCATATGAAGTTACGAAGTGTAAACAGCCAAGCAGTTAGTTTATCAACCGATATCCATCAAAAAGACTGAGCATTAGATGAATTTTCTGTACTAAAAGATCGTTCGTTTGGTAGTCAGAGGATTGGATCAGGAGCAGGACATGGAAGCGACTTCTATTTGTGGCGGCATAGATAAGGTTTTAGTTGTCGAGTCAAAGCTCGAACCTATCGATATCCTTTTAGGGATTTTTTCTTGCGGTATTTATACTGCGCGTTATGCAAAATTTTACTGTAAATAATAGTGCTCTTGCTTCGGGAGTTCTTGGTGCCAGGAGGTTAGGGTTTAGAGGGGTTCACAGGGTGTAATGCAGTAACATTTACTCTGTTTTCGCCTTTTGATTTTTAGGGTATGTGGCAACCCAAATAAGGGGGGGTTATCTTGGATAACGATGAAATTGAAAAGAGCCAAGGATGTCACTCTTGAGAGCGCTCTAATTTCAAATTAAGAGAGGGCATTTCAGTTCAAAAACCCTCTAACCAAATGCGAGCCATAACGATACGCCTAGCATTAGGGAACCTGCGATACGGTTAAGCGTTTGGACGTTAGCCCGATTTTGCAAATAACGACTTAGTGCGCTTCCTCCAGAGGCGTATGCGATGAGGCAGATAAACTCGAGTAGCAATATAAGTACTAGCATAATACTTATCTGCGAAGCTACAGGCTGCTGGTAATCTATAAACGGAGGGAGTAACGCTACAAAAAACGCCCAGCCTTTCGGGTTGCTAATCGCTGTTATAAAGCCTTGGCTTATCAGTTCCCTACGGCTTGTTTGCGCTGATATACCGATCTCAGTCGTAATCGCCATTTTGCCTTTTGATCGCCATAACTGTACACCGAGGTACGCCAAATAAGTGCCACCTGCAAGTTTGAATATAATAAACAGGTCGGGGTGTTCAAGCATGATAGCCGCAACCCCTGCGAGGGTTGCGAGCACCACCAAAGCGACACCAACTAACTCGCCTGCCATCATCCAAAGGGTGCGACGCACACCAATAGTCATTCCTAGAGTTAACGCCAATGTCATGCAAAGGCCGGGTGTTACCGACACGAAAAAGAAAGTAGGAACGAACAATCCGAGTAGGCTCAATTTCATTGGGTTCTCATTGTGTAGCGCCAATATTCTTCTATTTGCGGTTGATATCGAAGGTTTGCTGATTAAATATTGAGCCTTTCTCAATGCTTCTAAATAGTTTTTTTGTGCAGCATCTCATGTCGATAGCGTGCATGCCCATAACTTCATATCTTTAGATATAAGTGATTTCTTCAAGAGATGTTAGGCACATACGATACTTTTGCGGCCGGATATTGATGAATAAGTCCTGGTCTCGTTTAGCAGCATCATCAATGAGCACGCAAAGGGTAGCGGGTATATGGCGTTGATTGTGATCTCATATACTCGACCACAGAAAACCCAGGCCAATAGAAACGCCAAAAAGCGAATGCATCATTAAGCTAAGAGCGCTGATTAGTAATGGATTCGGGGTACGGCTGCCCATCACTCCCTTTCCCATGCATGGTAAGAAAAATAACCATGGCACCAGGACTGTGATGACTCCAAATAAAAGGCCATCAAAAAATCCAGCCCTTAACCAGCTGACCGACATTAATCCCCAGAAAATAAAGGCATAACTGATCGCAACCGCGTAATGCAGTAGCCAGCCAACTGCGAGCTCCCTTGGACGAGGTGCTATCTGCTCAATATTTGGGGCATAAAAACGTCTCTTGGTCAGAGCGCCGATGCACCACCGGCCTGTAATGGCCCAGTTTGAAGGGGGGATGCCCGTGATTTTTGCAAAAAGTATCTGCCAGAGATCAAAGATAACGCAGGCAGCCACCCCAATAAGAAAAATAGTAACAATGCTCATTCTTAGTGATCCGATGCTTGATGATGGCGAGCTTTATATCATTTTTCATTTTAGATGGGGCGTTTTAGATAGGGCGAATTCTTCGGGTATGAATGAATTAGATGGGCGCCTTATTATAGTTTTGGAACAGTAACTTTCAGAGCCAAAGCTGACTTGGCTGCACTAGTAAAACCTATGTTTTTGGAGGAAGCCTTTTTTGGAGCGCGGCGATGTTTCTTCGGAATTATGCTCGATTAAATTTGATATTCTTTTTTGTTATTACACTCAATCAAAATAATATTTTTAGTTATATCTGGACGGGTATAAAGTTACATAATAGTCATTGGACTGAATGAAATAGAGCATGGGGTGTGTCACTGCATCAGCCATGTATTTTGAAGCGGAGCTTTATAGAAAATGAGTCAGATAGTTGAAGAAGTAACGGAAGCAAATAAGAAATATGCGTCTGAATTTGGAGAAAAAGGGAGTTTGTCACTTCCTCCTGGTCGTGGCTTTGCCATTTTAACCTGCATGGATGCGAGACTGGATCCTGCAAAATACGCAGGTCTTTCTGAAGGCGATGCGCATGTTATTCGAAACGCCGGTGGTAGAGCAAGTGATGACGCCATACGCTCTCTGGTTATTTCCCACAAATTACTTGGGACAAATGAGTGGTTCGTGATCCACCACACAGATTGTGGGATGGCATTATTTACATCCGATATTATGGGTGCACTACTAGAAACTAGTCTTAAGACCGCAGAAGTGAGTGCAGAAGGATGGAAGAATAAGTCTAATGAGGGTGGCTCAGTTGATGGTAAATACATCAATTGGCTCACTTTCAAAGAGAATGAGAAGTCTGTCCTTGAAGATGTAGGGCGGATACGTAACCACTCATTGGTGCCCGGATATATTCCTATTTATGGTTACATCTATGACTGTAAAACGGGCCTTTTAGTTGAAGTGCCTGATGCCTCTTTGGCAGGGCGAGCGACTAAATAAACTATATTTTTAAAGTAAATTTAGAAGGAGATCATGATTATGAGAATTAACGATACGATTCCTGATATTCACGTTCAGACGGATCAAGGTGACTTCAGTCTTCACGAATGGATTGGTGAGTCATGGACAATATTATTCTCACATCCAAAAGACTTCACGCCGGTATGCACCACGGAGTTTAGTGCGGTTGCTGTGTTGGAGTCTGAATGGGAAAAAAGAAAGACAAAGGTCATTGGTGTGTCTGTTGACGAAGTTGACGACCATCGTAAGTGGAAAAAAGACATAGAGTCTGTTGGAGCACATAAGCCCAATTTCCCCATCATTGCCGACAAGGATCTGGTTATTTCTAAAGCCTTTGATATGTTGCCCAGCGAAGCCTACTTGCCGGATGGAAGAACGCCGAATGATACGGCCACTGTTCGGTCTGTATTTATTATAGGGCCAGACAAGAAATTGAAACTGTCGATGACCTACCCGATGACGGTTGGAAGAAATTTTGCGGAAATCGTACGAGCGTTGGACGCACTTCAGTTGTCGGCCAGTCGGGGTATTGCGACTCCTGCAGATTGGCAGGTTGGACAAGACGTGATTATCCCAGCTGCAATTAACAACGATGAAGCGAACAAAAAGTTTGGAGAGTTTCAGACCATATTGCCTTATTTAAGAAAGGTTAATTTGGGATAATCCACAAATAGAAGGCTTTCTTCGCCAATCAGAAGCGGGAGAAGCCTTCTAACCAGGCCAGCGTGATGGTGCGTGTTGATTTGCTGATCAGCTCAGAGAGTGAGTATGAGATTGCAGTCATTGAATGGGGTCAAAATTAGCGTGTTTTAATTCTAAAGATTCACTAAAGCACCTGCTGGGAGACGATTTTTTTGTGAGCAGAGTCAAGTGTTCCTTATGCTTATCAGTGCCTTCTGGGTATCCCCTAGATTTGGGATAAGGTGATTTCGAAAACCTGTTGTTGTAGGGTTTCTGAAAATTGAGTGGAGTTAATGTTTGGAAGAGCAGATACAAATCCTTCGAGAGCAGACTAGGGTATTAAAGCAGATCAGACTGCTTCTACTCATTCTGACAAGTTCAATCCTACTGCCCTTGATCTTTACTTTTGCGATGGCTTTATTTGGTGGGGCTTGGATTTGGAGTTTCTTCTGATGAAGCTTTCTACTTAAGCCATTCAGACTTATTGGTCTTTAGGGCTTTGCGGAAATCAGTGTGCTAGTCCGAAGAAGACAACGGCCGAACAGCTCCGTCAGCCCCAGAGTGACTATTGCCGTCACTTAGTGCTCTTTCTATTGAAAATACTGCTGGTAACGCTTTGTAATTATTGCCTACTTCTAATCTTCTAATCTTCTAATGGATAAACCCATAATTTTGGTGATCCCAATAGAAGCCACCGTAAAATAACGAAAGGAATGAAAAAGGCGGATAGAGAAAGAAATGTCTCAAGAGAATGCGGTGCCTCACCTTTTATCCAATACAGTGAAAACTGCCCCCACGTTGCGAACACAACATAACCACCCCAGCCGATTGCTAGCCAATCTACTAATTCCATCAGTCGTCTCTTCATTTTTTTCCTCTTCTGGTAGGGTAATGGTTAAAAATAGTGAACCAAAATGCCCCATTGATCTATGAATTTTTGTTATGGTAAACATGCCAATTTTGTTTTATTAATTTTTATTTGAGGTGATTTCAAACCTCCTTCGGTTTTAGTAGAACAAAGTTTGACGTATTGAACTGCTAGTTAGCAGCTACCATTCAATGTGAATGCCGGTGTCATGTCTAGCTGGTGAGCCAAGTATTTTTCACGATCTCAATGTTACAAGACTCCCACTTGAGTTTCCGAAGGTAGTTTCTGTTATTATTTTGATAACAATGTTGTGTGCAGTATTTGTTGTGCTGAGCATTGATTTACCCGCCAGTCTAAACCGCTGATTGTCCAACCTATTCATCACACGATTGATTTTCAACTATGATTTCATTAACAGATATTGAGCTCCGCCGCGGCACTAAGGTGCTCCTCAGTGAAGCAGCGCTAGTCATTCATCCGGGTCAGCATGTAGGCATTATCGGAGCCAATGGTAGTGGCAAGTCGAGTCTATTTAAGTTGTTGTTAGGCCAGATAACTCAGGATGCGGGTAGCTTATCTATACCTAGTGATTGGCGAATTGCACATATGGCTCAAGAGTTGGCGAGTTCGACAAGGAGCGCGTTGGATTTTGTACTTGATGGCGATCCTGAATTACGCCGTGTCGAAGAGGCGATTGCAAAAGCCTTGGAGTCGGAGGACAACAATCGCTTAGCCGAAGAGTACGAAAAAATGGATCTGATCCATGGTTTTGATGCGCATTATCGTGCTGAACAATTATTACATGGTTTAGGTTTTCATCAATCTGAGACTAGATCTCCGGTGAGTAGTTTTTCTGGTGGCTGGAGAATAAGACTCAATCTTGCGCAGGCACTAATGAGTCCCTCGGACCTATTGATGCTCGATGAGCCGACTAACCACTTAGACTTAGATGCCACGCTATGGCTTGAGCAGTGGTTAAAGACCTATCCAGGAACTTTGCTAATTATTTCTCATGATCGCGATTTTATTGATAACGTAGTTCAAGCCATCGTGCATATAGAGCATAAGCAATCCTTTAGCTACAAGGGAAATTATTCAGCTTTCGAGCGATTACGAGCTGAACGTATGGCGCTCCAGCAGGCGAGCTTTGAGAAGCAGCAGAGGCGTCGTAAAGATGTAGAGGATTTTGTTGCTCGTTTTCGTTACAAAGCATCGAAGGCGAAGCAGGCGCAGAGTCGAATTAAAGAGTTGGCGCGCATGGAAGATATTGCACCGGCCCATATTGATTCACCGTTTAATTTCAAGTTTCATCCGCCTTCCAAAAAAGCGCATGGTGCTCTGGTTAATATCAGTCGATCTGAAATGGGTTATGGCGACAAAAAAATATTGTCTGGCGTGGATTTTGATTTGTATCCAGGGTCTAGAATCGGGCTGTTGGGTCCAAATGGGGCAGGCAAGTCAACGCTGATTAGCAGTCTGAACGGTGATCTTGATCTGTTGTCGGGCGAAAGAATTTATAGTGACAATATAAAGGTTGGTTACTTTGCTCAGCACCAACTTGAGGTGTTGGATCTGCAGGCCAGCCCATTTTTACATTTGCAGCGTTTAACGCCAAAGGCGACTGATCAGGAAATTAGAAATTTCTTAGGTGGTTTTGATTTCCACAATGATAAGGCACTAGACGCTATTAAAGATTTTTCTGGCGGGGAAAAGGCGCGCCTTGCTCTTGCGTTAATTGTTTGGCAGAAGCCCAATCTGCTTTTGCTAGATGAGCCGACCAACCACCTTGATTTAGAAATGCGACATGCCCTCACCATGGCACTCCAAAGTTATGAGGGAGCGCTTGTAGTGATCTCTCACGATCGTCATTTGTTGCGCAATACCATCGATGAGTTTTATTTAGTGGCGGGGGGGGGCGTTGATGAGTTTGATGGTGACCTAAAGGACTACCAGAAATGGCTGAAAAACTATTCTCGGGAGGTGGCTCAGCCAGAGAGTGTAGTGGTTGAAGTTCCTGTGGACAAAAAAATAGCGCGTCAGAAATCGGCCGAAGAACGTAAGAAGTCTGCCAATTTAAAGAAGACAATTAAATCTTTGGAATTGAGAATTGAGAGGTCACAAAAGGAACTTCTTGATATCGAAAGTCAATTGGCAAGCCCGGATATTTATGATGAAAGTAAGTCAGATCACCTTAAAAAATGTTTGTCACAACAAGTCGATGCCAAAAAAACCATGAGTACCTTGGAAAAGGAATGGTTGGAGACGCAAGAATTAGTCGAGAATATTGATTGAATTTCCAGCGTGGTTCAAAACTACTGAGCCCTCCCGGCTGAATGAAGCATAAGACGAGAGTCACTCGCAACGCCGTTTATTTTTAGACTGTATTCATCCAGATTGAGCTTGTGGTTTCGGAAGAGGCCCAGGACGACGTTTGAGTAAACCTCAATGGCTGAAACAATTGAAGCTGCTGTCAAAAAGAGTGCGCAGTTGAGTTTATAATTGATCCATCCCGTCTGACTTCAGGCTTGGCATCATATTCCTCATGCTATGTGTTCGGATCGTTTTGGTCCAAGTGCACTAATTCAATTGTTTTGAATAGAAAAAAATAATTTTTTAAGTGCGGATGAATATCGCATTAAGAGTCATGAGATCATGCGTTCAATATCTTAGCTAGTAAGCTATTTTGAATTGTGTGGAGTGCAAACTTGAATTTAATTACGGTGGTTGAACAAGCGACGTTTCTCCCAACGTTTCAAGCGTCTATTGAAATAATGGCGGTACTGGCATTTGCGTTATCTGGTGTTGTCGCAGGCATGCGAAAGGGATTGGATATTGTTGGCGTCTGTTTTGTCGCAGGGATCGCTGCTTTTGGGGGCGGGACATTTCGGGATCTCTTCCTTGATCGACGTCCCTTTTTCTGGGTGGAGCAGGATTATCTAATCTGGTCAGTGCTTGGTGTTTGCGCGTTGGCTTCATTCGTGTTGAGTGTTAGGCATGCAGAATTAACCGAGAAGTGGATTCAAATACCCGATGCGGTTGGTCTAGGATTGTTTAGTGCGCTCGGAGCTCAGATCGCTATAGAGCAAGGCTACTCGCCAATTATCGCGATTCTCATGGGTGTTTTTTCCAGCACCCTTGGTGGTGTTTTACGAGACGTTTTCTGCAATGAATTGCCTAAAGCATTTTCGGATCATCGTCCATATATTTTGGTGGCAGTGATTGGGTCGACGGTCGTGCAACTTCTTGCGGTTCTGGGTTTGCCCCCCACGTTTAGCCTGTTGGTGGCATTGCTTGTCAGCACAACCATTCGAATTATGGCGATATCTTGGGATTGGTCTCTCCCAGCCTGGCGTCAATAGCCTTGAGCGTGTTTTAGACAACTACTTGCCTACACCAAGACAAGAACGCGATTGTTGATGACTAGAAAATAGTGTCACATTTAGCTGATGCAGGATCATGAATGGGTGGTTGAGAGATGGTTTGTGGAGAGGAGTTACAAGGCAGTGATTATTCAAGATAGGGTTTGGGATAAATACATTAGCGATCCGTTCTCGACTATTGCTAGGAAACAGAATTCTGACCCAAGCCTCGGGAATACCCCGGGTCTACTAGTGATCGACATGTATAACCTTGTCTTCGAAGGTGGCGATGGACGTGTCGAAGATTTGATTGCGAAATTTCCATCCTCCTGCGGTCAGGTCGCTTTTCGCAGTGTTCCATTTATTAACACATTGATTGCCGAATTCCGAAAAAGAGATTTTCCGATCTGGTTCTCAACCAAAGCATGGGAACAATCCAAAGTTCATGGTCATGCCACAAGAAAACCTCGGAAGTTACCAAAGCTGATCGATTACGAACTGTTTAATGAGCTGGATTACCAAAGTTCAGATAATTTAATCCGGAAGCTTCGGGCGAGTGTTTTTTTTGAAACGAATTTGCCGGAGCAGCTCTTAGAAGGGGGGGTGGATAGTTTGGTTATCGTTGGTGAAAGCACTAGTGGATGTGTTCGGGCATCTGTTGTTGATGGGTTTTCGTTGGGCTATCCAGTTACAGTGGTTGAGGATTGTGTATTTGATCAAAATCCGGTGAGCCATGCTGTGAACTTATTTGATATGCATCACAAATATGCTGCGGTGTGTTCGCTCGATCAAACGATTTCTGCGCTTCAAAATTCGGAGTAATCCTCCAAGAAATAGCTAGTTTTTTTATTGCTGTTGATGAAATGGATGAACTGAATGTCGATCCCAAGATTCTGGAATCCCTTATGTTGTTTTTTTGAGATGTGTGCTGCTAAAAATATGGTCCGCATTCGCGGTCACGAATCCTTGAAACAGTTGTCCATCAGCATTTGAAAAACGCTCAGCAAATTCGTAAAAACAACTTGGAATAACCCGTGTCTGACCACAACCAAATAAATAATCAACCCGATCCGCAAGTGTTGCACTCTGAGCTAAAAGTACCTCTTTGCTACCTTTGATCTCTCCACCCGACTGATTTAGTTGAAAGCCAACTGATTTAATCCATTCATTTACTTCGGTAAGGCTGTTGAAGTGTTTTAAGTGATTAACACTGACTGTGAAATGATTGGCTTGTAAGCCCCACGCTGAAAGCCAAGCAGCGTATTCGCTTTCGGCTGCTAGCTCTTGAAATACGCTATAGGATAGGGGTGTCCAGCAGACCCCTTGAGTCAGTGTGCTTAGCTGATATGGGGCATTATTAAGGGCATTAGCCAGTTCATTTAGGATTGTTTCCGCCAAGTCTGACAGCACGCCACGACGCAGTGTGCTTACAAAAATCTTTGGTGCATTTGGGTTGTCGACGCAGTAGTAGGATCGAGCATCTAGATATTTATCAGGGAATACATAGCTGTCTAACTGTCGATAACCAATTTTCTCCAAGAGTGTGCCGATTCCATTAAGATCAAATATTGTCCCAGCTAATGAGCGCAGCGCTACATGATCGTTAATTACTGATTCACCATGCGCTTTAAATTGAGCGTTAATTGCCTTCGGCTGCGCGGCTACAGTGCAATAACGTGCCCAGAGAGCGTTGAAGAAGTCATTGCGATCCATGAATTGATGTCTCCCGGTATGCGGTGGCGACCAGTAATACGATTTGACTATTCTGGTCGATCGCTAAATGGAGCGGGAAACGAGATTCGAACTCGCGACCCCAAGCTTGGGAAGCTTGTGCTCTACCAACTGAGCTATTCCCGCGCCGAGGTAGTGTACACCAGAGCCTTGAAAGGCGAAATGATCTCGTTTTGAGGTATTTTTTTGAGCGACTAAATTGGATTTCTGTCGATTACTGCATGACTTGACTGGCAAGTGTTGATAATGGACGTCGGAAAGAACTCGAGAGATCATTCATGCGTCTATCTACGTTTTCTTTGGTTAAATAGTAACGAGGTATTTTTCGTTATGAGCTTTGGATGATTCCTTTCCTGATACGCTTTATCCTTTGTGAATATAGAATTAGGAAGGAGCTTTAGTAATGGTGGAAAAGAGAACAATTCACGGGAGCTGTCATTGCGGCGAGATCTCGGTCACAGCTCAAATCACTGATGACAAGGTTATGGCATGCCACTGCTCGGATTGCCAGATATTTGGCGGAGGTCCATTCCGAGCAGTGGTAATTGCCAGTGCGGATAATTTTCAGATGAAGGGATACCCTAAGGAGTATGTGAAGGTCGGTGATAGCGGTAATTCTCGAATCCAGGCATTTTGCGGGGACTGCGGCACTCATCTTTATGCTGCGGACATTGATAAGACGACTTTTAATATTCGCACTGGTTTTTTGGCGGAACGTCATCAATTGATTCCAAATCGACATATTTTTGGGAAATCTGCATTTTCTTGGCTCGGAAAATTGGCTAATCAGGATTGGCTTGAGGCTGGACCGGGCAGCATGCCATACGATGGGGCATCCTTAATGAAGGCTGAACCGCCAGGCGCTGGTGAGTGATTGGCCATCGTGAGGCGAGTTTTCTTAAGCCTTTGGGGCCAGCACGGTGTCTGAAGAGTATCGGTTGACAATCAAGCGATCTGATCGAAAAAAAACGATTGGCATTCAGGTTTTTGATGGTGAAGTTCAAATAACGTGCCCTAAAAGCGCGACTGACCTGGACTGTCGGCAGTTACTCGAAACAAGGCGGAAATGGATACAGAAAGCTTTAGGTGATCTTGCTAATCAACCAGAGGCATTAATCCATAGTTACAAAGATGGTGACCTTTGGTTGTTCCGCGGATCGACGTACTCCTTGATGTTGAACAATTTGATTAAGGGTGTCCGTGTAGTTGATTCGCGAATCGAAGTTGGTTGTCAAAAGCAGAACGGCCCTGTGTATGTAAGACGCATGCTCGAAAGTTGGCTTCGAGCCCAGGCCTTGGAGCGTTTAATTGAACGGACATCCGACTTTTCTTCTTTAATGGGCGTTACCCCAGGATTAATTAAAGTAAGGACTTACAGAGCCCGGTGGGGGAGTTGCTCGTCTAGTGGGCTCGTGTCATATAACTGGCGACTGATTCATGCCCCTGATGATGTTCTGGACTATGTGGTGGCTCATGAACTTGGCCACCTAGTTCACTTCAATCATTCTAAGGAGTTTTGGCATTTTGTTGAGATATATCAACCGGATTGGCGAACTCAGCGTGCGTGGCTAAAAAATCATTCCCGTTTATTACTCGAGTCGTAGTTTTTAGTGGTCTGAGTGTGCTGTTTTAAGTCGCGCCTTTTTGCTGAGTGCAAGGCCAATAATTTGGCACACTAGATCTTTTGACAATGCCTGAGATTTCCGGGGCTCTTGATCATATGCTTATCATGACTAAGCCGTCCGGCAGAAATGATTGGGCGCCAATGATAACCACTTTATGTTTAATCACACATTGAATAAAGGGATTCTTTTATGTCACAAACCATCGTGTCTTCTGACTGGCTAAAGGATCATTTGATGGATCCTGATTTGCGGATTCTGGATGCCTCCTACCACTTACCGACAGCTAATCGAAACCCCGATTTAGAATTTGTTGAACGACATATAGCTGGCGCGATTCGTTTTGATATTGAGAAAATCTCTGATCCAGATTCAAACCTTCCGCATATGCTGCCATCCGCAGAATTATTCGATGCCATGATGCAAGATTTAGGCATCGGTAAGAAAGATCAGGTCGTGGTTTACGATTCGGTGGGATTATTCTCAGCCGCTAGAGCTTGGTGGATGTTTCGATACTTTGGACACGCTCGAGTGGTGGTTTTGGATGGTGGGTTACCGGTGTGGCTTAGGGCATCAGGTGCTACCGAGTCTGGCGAGGGGCAACTACGTCGGTCTAGTCACGCATTTCAATCTCAGGTGCGTGAGGTGGCTGTGATTGATGCGGATGGATTGTCTGATAATCTCGCTAAATCACAGGTGTTGGTGCTTGATGCTAGATCTGCTGGGCGGTTTCAGGGCGTGGAGCCAGAGCCCCGTCCTGGCATGCGTTCTGGACACATCCCAGGCAGTGTGAATATTCCTTTCAAAATGCTACTTGATTCAGAAGCACGGCGTTTGTTGCCCAAAGAGACGCTTACCGAAATTTTTAAGACTGCAGGTGTCGATAGGCAGCCGCTAGTCGTTACTTGTGGTTCTGGGGTTACTGCTTGTGTATTAGCTCTTGGGCTTGAAATTTGCGGATTACCTGCGCCCAAACTCTTTGATGGGTCTTGGTCTGAGTGGGCCATTCGTGAGGATCTTCCGGTCGAGATGGATTGATAAAATGCTATTTTGCGTACTTATTTAGTTTT